>Ga0364922_10199_pt1 | contig 36155 bp, 13 predicted proteins | sample ExccelJu500001D4_2_FD_206955 | JGI IMG/M metagenome (GOLD analysis project Ga0364922, IMG submission 206955) | Enriched cells from Trout Bog Lake Hypolimnion, Wisconsin, USA - BchlTB.June20.5000.01.D4 | ecosystem: Environmental > Aquatic > Freshwater > Lake > Hypolimnion/Profundal zone | place...
AGATTTTTTCGATCCTGACCGGCGGACGACTCGGTTTCAGGTACTCTCCCGATGAGGCTTCGGGTCTGATCGCTTCCCTTGCTGAAGATCTTCAAATCGTCGAACTCAGCACTCACGAAACCCTTGCGGCCCTTCGCTCGGCTCACCATGCCGGGGTGCGCGGCGGACGCATTCATGATTATCTCCACGCCATGGCCGCCCAAAAGGTGAAGGCAATAAGGATCTTCACCCTAAACGGAGGCGATTTCGCCGGATTGGTCGAGGGGACGACGATTTCGCCTCCTTAATGCGTCGGGGAGCATTTCTCCCGCCGCCATCCCCGCCTTCCGAGCGACGTGTGCCCGAGAAAGTACCCTCAGATGCAAGAGAGTGCGGTGCCTAGAAACTAAGTTTCTTGTTGAGAGATTCTGGGGCGCTCGTCAGGGAGGAAAAATGTGGGGAAACATCCCCTTGACCTGAAGGAAAAAAAGGATACTATGTATACCGTGAATATCACCTTCGTCGAACTGAAGGACTTCTTGGACGACGTCTCTGATGACGATGAAGACTTCAGGGAACTTCAGAACGAATTATTGGAAAACCCAGCCAAGGGGGATGTCATTGAAAATTGCGGCGGTCTTCGCAAGATCCGAATGAAGCTGCCGGGACGCGGCAAATCATCAAGCGCAAGAGTCATCTACCTCCACCTTCCAAAATATGAAAAGATCATCCTCTTTTATGCCTTCACCAAGGCCAGGTCAGAAAACATTTCGGCAAAAGGAAAGAAAATCCTGCGCGATCAGGTCGCGTTGATTAAAAGACATTACGAGAACACTCCCTGACATTATTTACCCGCCGCGAAAAAACACCAACCACATCAAATGAGCACTCCAAACAAAAAGAAGAAAAAGGAAGTTGAATTTAGCGAGGCTGAGTTAATCCGCCGGGTGACGGGTTTCGCCCAGGGGGCCATCCCTTTCAAGGAACGCACCTTGAAACTCCCGCCCCCTGTAAAGGAAATCCCGGCTCCGGAAATCAAAAGGATACGCGCAGCGCTTGGCTACAATCAGAGTCAGTTTGCCATCCTACTCAACGTGCCAACGGTTACTGCCAAGTCCTGGGAAATCGGCAAAAGAAGGCCCAGTGGCGCCGCTCTTCGCCTGCTTGATGTTGCCCGGCATAACCCGCAGGCCCTCTTCGCGTAGCCAGTCTGCAAGTCCGCGGGACCAGAAGGTAGGAACCATTCCCCTGCCGCCATCCCCACCTTCCGCGCGATGTTTGCCCGATTGTGTTGCATCGGACTTCACATCGTAGAAGCCCGATGCAAGGCATGTCCGTTTATCTCTTGTAATGTCGGCAAGTTGCGGGCTTTTCCTACCGGGCATTCTTAATGCCTTGGAACTTGCTCACCTAATTGCTGCAGGAGGTGGTTTTCAGAGGATATAGGACGCTTGGTGTCTGAGCGAAGTGGTATTGATCACTCCAAATGAATTTAGCACCCTTAAACCATTGCCGGCTTCATGGATGGAGGAATAGCATACAAAAGGAGACATACATTCACATTTCTCCTTCCCTCTTTTCCTTTTCAGTCTCAAATTTGATTTCCCCCACATCTTAAACCCCAAGAATATGAGTCCTTCTCGGACATCGATTCGGGCTGCCCTCTGCGAGCCTGAGGCAGGGGTTGGCCATGCGTTGCTGCGCAATTTGGGAATCTTGCTTTTTGTTTGCGGCATTTTCCTTGGCCCGATGCGAGTGGGGGCCGCCACCGTCATCACCAACACGAATACCAACTCAGGTTGGGATCAGTCCACGAATGCGGGTTGGAATACCTCAACCACCAACCCATGGAACTCAATCAACGGGACCAACAACGAGGCCTACTTTACGAACACCTCGGGATTCATTTCCGCAACCAATGTTTGGCTCAATGCCCTCTACTATGCGGCTACAAGTGGAACCTTCCAGATCGGACAGAGTGTCGGCCAAGGGACCTTGAACTTTGTGGGAACAAACCCATGGATCTATACGGCCGCCGGGAGTGAAACCCTGACAATTGATAGTGCACTCACCCTCGTGACTAACCTGACGATCACCAACAATGCCAATCTCACGATCGCCGGGACTATTTCCGGTTCCGGTTCGATTACTCAGAGCGGGTCTGGCACACTGACCCTCTCTGGCAGCAACAGTTATTCGGGGGGAACCCGCCTTAATGCCGGAACAGTGGATATCAGCACAAATGCGGCTTTTGGATCAAACACGGTCACCTTTGCCTCCAACGCTACGGTGACGGCTCTTACCAATATACGCGTCACCAATACGTTTGTTATCAACTCAAATGCCGTGGCAAACTTAAACGAAGTGTCCGGAGCGACATTCACGAATTCCGGCAACATTTCCAATAGTTCCAGTCTGGTCGTTTCTGGATCGGGCAACATCAACCTAGCCGGAGTCATTTCAGGTACTGGATCTCTCACCCAGAGTGGTAGTGGCACGTTGTCGCTTGCATCCACCAATAGCTACTCTGGAGGAACCTTCCTGGATGCTGGAACCGTAGCTATCAGCACCAATGGGGTATTTGGGGCGGGCAGTATAGCCTTTCTTTCAAATGCGACGGTGTCTGCGCTTACCAACTTGAACATCACCAACAGTATGGCGATCAGTTCAAATGCCACGGCTACATTCACGCAGAGTTCCTCCAACACTTTGACAAATTCCGGAGGGGTCTCCGGTTTTGGTTCTCTCACCCAGAGTGGTTCCGGAACCATGCTGTTGACGGGATCTAACAATTACACGGGTGTAACCACCATTTTGGGGGGAACCCTTGAGTTCTTGAATACCAACACCCTCTATGCAGGGAGTTCGAACGCTTGGACCGCTTCCAACCTTATTGTCTCATCGGGCGCAACCGTAGAGTTCTGCGTGGGTACTAATACAGGAGCCTTCAACACCAGCAATATCACAGTGCTGCTTGGCAACCTCACAGCCGCGACCAATAGCAGCAATGGAGCCCTAGCCGGAGCCTCCATCGGATTCGATTCCTCAGGAACCAACTTCACTCTCACCAACGGCCTCTCTGATAGTGCAGGAATCGGAGGGGGAGGCTTGGGACTTGCCAAGTTCGGAATCGGAACACTGACCATAACGGGAGTCAATACCTACACGGGTGCGACCTTGATTTCTGGCGGCACCCTGCTGATCTCCGGTTCCGGAGTCCTCGGCAACGGCACCTACACGGCAAATATCACCAACAAGGGATCCCTTGTTGATGCGAGTTCCGCAAACCTGTCTCTCGGAGGGGTGATTTCCGGGTCGGGTACGATGACGCTAAGGGGTAGCAGCACCCTGACTCTCACCTCGAGCAACAGCTATACGGGTGGAACCTTTCTGAATGCCGGAACCGTGGCAGTAAGCACCAATGGGGTGTTTGGGGCGGGTTCGGTTACATTTGCCTCCAACGCTACTGTGGCTGCCCTTACCAACGTTCGTCTCACCAACACTTTTATTATCAGTTCGAATGCCGTGGCCAACCTAAGCGAAGTATCCGGCGCGACCTTCACGAATTCAGGCAACATTTCCAATAACTCCAGTCTGGTTGTTTCCGGATCTGGCAACATCAACCTGTCTGGCGTAATGTCAGGTGCCGGATCTCTTACCCAAGGAGGTAGCGGTACTCTATTGCTTGCATCCACCAACAGCTACTCTGGAGGAACCTTCCTGGATGCTGGAACCTTTGCCATCAGCACAAATATGGTATTTGGGGCGGGCGGTATCAGCTTTGTCTCAAATGCCACAGTATCTTCGCTTTTCAACCTTACTGTCACTAACAGTATTGTAATCGGTTCGAATGCCACGGCCACATTCAGTGAGACTTCATCCGTGCTGACCAACTCTGGGGTGATTTCTGGAGCTGGTTCTCTCACCCAGAGCGGTGGTGGAACGCTCATTCTTTCAGGATCCAACTCATACTCCGGCACAACCTTGGTTTCAGGTGGAGTATTGCAACTCAACGGTACGAACAGCGGTGCCGGAGACGTAATAGTAACCAACACGGGAACCTTGGCAGGCAACGGGACTACGACCGGAACTGTGACGGTGAACAACGGTGCGAGCATTACAGCTGGCAATGGGGTTACTCCTGGTAGCCTCACCATCGGAGGACTCACGCTAAATACCGGAAGCGTATTCAACGTCCTTCTTAGCAACGGGACGGGCAGTCTTCTGACTGTCACCGGTAGCGCCATCCTTGGAGGGACCCTTTCCTTTAGTGCAAGCGGGTTGACTAATTCAACCTACACCTTCCTGACTGACACGAACGGTTACAGCGGAACCTTCGCGATTACTAACAGCCTGCCCTCCAACTATCAGCTCATCTACGGATCAAATTCGGTTTATCTGCAGTCTGCCGTGAGTCTCCTTGGGACCCTGACGACCAGTTTTGCTGGCACCAATGCTGTTATTACCGGAGGTGCGACGAACTTCTTGGTTGGACTCTCCAACAGCGGATCCTCGGGGGACTTTGTCTTTAACGTTACCAATGGAAGCAACACGGCTGGGGGGATTGGGTCGACGACTTTGTCTATTGGAATTGCCACCAATGCGACGGGGATGAGCTTTACGGGGACGACTGTTGGAACCAATCAGGCCGGTGTGTTTACCGTCAGTGAAACGGCCCCTGGCACTGCCTCAACCAACGGAACAGTGCTTGTCAATGTCTACGGACATGCCGCTGGGTCACTCGCGACCAACGTGGTGACCATGGTTTCCGTGCATGCAGGTTACACGAACACTGTTTCCAATAACCTTCTCATATCCAATGCCGCCGGCCTTCTGGTTGCCTTGCAGGAAAGCTCGACCTCCAGTGCCACCAACCTGAACCTGGCCGGGATCGGAAGCCTGACGCAGGGATCTTACACCAATGTCACCCTCACCCTAGCTCCAGGACAGGTGGCAGGAAGTTATACCGACACGGTGACGGTGACCTTCGGTGACGCATCGAGTCTCAACGGAGCTGTTACCAATCTCTCGACTACCAACCTATCGGTGGTTGGGTTGGTTTATTCGGGGCAGTCCACTTGGGCAACCGGGAGCGGTAACTGGACGAACTTTGCCAGCTGGGATGCCAACGGGGGAACGCCTGGACTTAGTGGAACATTGAGTTCCAATGACACGGCAACCTTCAACACGGTGGGGCTTACCTCTGGAGTTGGCACTGTGACCTTGAACACGAATGCCACGCTAATGGCAGTGACCTTCTCCAATGCGCTAGCTTCCTACAAAGTCGCCGGGAGCGGAACCATTACGATGCAGGCTGGGAGCAACCAGCCGGTGATTAACAATCTTGCCGGTAGCAACTCGATCACGACGGCGATCAATCTGGCTACCAACGTGACTGTGAGCAATGTCTCTGGAAGTCAGTTGACGCTTGCTGGACCAGTCAGCGGAGGCGGAGGGCTTACACTGACTGGTTCAGGGACGCTGTCACTCACTTCAAGCAACGGTTATTTGGGAGGGACATTTCTTGATGGAGGAACCCTAGCCCTCAGCACCAATTCAGTATTTGGGTTTGGATCCGTCACCTTTGCATCGAACACCACGATCGCTGCGCTCACCAACGTGCGGCTCACCAACAACATGGTGATCAACTCGAATGCCATGGCCTCATTCAGTGAAGCCGCAGGTACTACCCTCACCAACTCCGGCAATATCAGCGGGGCGGGATCGCTCACCCAAAATGGGATTGGGACTCTGAGCCTCTTGGGCTCCAACAGCTATTGGGGAGGTACGTTCTTGGATGCCGGAACCGTGGTCATCAGCAATAGCTCAGCCTTTGGATCAGGAACACTCACGTTCTCGTCGAACGCCGTTGTCACCGATTCTTCATACATACGACTCACCAACGCTATCGTGATCAGCTCGAATGCCACGGCCACATTCAGTGAGTCTTCAGTCGTGCTGACCAATGCTGGGGTGATTTCCGGAGCTGGTTCTCTCACCCAGAGCGGTAGCGGAACGCTCATTCTTTCAGGATCCAACTCCTACTCAGGCGCGACTCTGGTTTCAGGTGGAGTATTGCTGCTCAACGGAGTCAACAGCGGGGGAGGTCCGGTTGTTGTAAACTCGGGAACTTTGGGTGGCAGCGGGACTACGACTGGCGGCGTGACGGTGAACAACGGTGCGAGCATTACAGCTGGCAATGGGGTTACTCCTGGTAGCCTCACCATCGGAGGACTCACGCTAAATACCGGAAGCGTATTCAACGTCCTATTTAGCAACGGGACGGGCAGTCTGCTGACTGTCACCGGTAGCGCCACCCTTGGAGGGACACTTTCCTTTAGTGCAGGCGGGTTGACTAATTCAAGCTACACCTTCCTGACTGACACGAACGGTTACAGCGGAACCTTCGCGCAGATTACTAATCTGCCCTCCAACTATCAGCTCATTTACGGATCCAATTCGGTTTACCTGCAGTCTGCCGGGAGTCTTCTCGGGACGTTGACAACGAGTTTTGCCGGGACCAATGCGGTTATTACCGGGGGAACGACGAACTTCTTGGTTGGACTCTCCAACAGCGGATCCTCGGGGGATTTTGTCTTCAATGCCACCAACGGAAGCAACACGGTTGGAGTGATTGGGTCGACGACATTGAGCATTGGAAGCTCCACCAATGCAGTAGGACTGAGTTTTACAGGGACAACAGTTGGAACCAATCAGGCCGGCGGTTTTACCGTCAATGAGACTGCACCGGCCACTGCCTCAACGAATGGAACGGTGCTAGTCAATGTCTACGGGCATGCTGCCGGGTCACTTGCGACCAACGTGCTGGTTCTTTCCAATGCGATCGTGGGTTATAGTGGGACGTTGAGCGGGAGTATCGGAGTGAGCAATGCAGCAGGGTTCGACGTGGCTCTGCAGACTGCAAGTACTAGTACCAATGCCAATCTTGGCATCAATGACATCAACGGACTTGCTAATGGAGGGAATACCAATCTTGGCATAACGCTCACCAATCAAGGGATGGGAGTTTACAGTAATACGGTGGCTGTTGTCTTTGGTGACGCATCCAGTCTCAACGGGGCGGTGACCAACCTTTCGACCACCAACGTGACGGTGACCGGCACGATCTACGGACATGCCGCTGGGTCACTCGCAACCAACGTGGTGAGCATGGTTTCCGTGCATGCAGGTTACACGAACACTCTTTCCAATAACCTTCTCATATCCAATGCATCAGGACTCTTGGTCGCCTTGCGTGAAAGCTCGACTTCAAGTGCTACCAACCTGAACCTTGCCGGGATTGGAAGCCTGACGCAGGGATCTTACACCAATGTCACCCTCACCCTCGCTCCAGGGCAGGTGGCGGGAAGCTACACTGACACGGTGATCGTGACCTTCGGTGACGCATCGAGTCTCAACGGAGCTGTTACCAATCTCTCGACTACCAACCTATCGGTGGTTGGGTTGGTTTATTCGGGGCAGTCCACTTGGGCAACCGGGAGCGGTAACTGGACGAACTTTGCCAACTGGGATGCCAACGGGGGAACGCCTGGACTTAGTGGAACATTGAGTTCTAATGACACGGCAACCTTCAACATGGTGGGGCTTACCTCGGGGGTTGGCACAGTGACGCTGAATACGAATGCCACGCTAATGGCGGTGACGTTCTCCAATGCGCTGGCTTCCTACAATGTCGCCGGGAGCGGAACCATTACGATGCAGGCTGGGAGCAACCAGCCGGTGATTAACAATCTTGCCGGGAGCAACTCGATCACGACGGCGATCAATCTGACCACCAACGTGACTGTGAGCAATGTCTCAGGAAGCCAGTTGACGATGGGAGGGGCGATCAGAGGTGCGGGAGGAATTATTCTGGCTGGTGCAGGCACTCTGTCACTTACATCCAGCAACAGTTACTCCGGAGGCACCTACTTGGATGCCGGCACCGTAATGATCAGCACCAACGGGGCGTTTGGGTTCGGGTCCGTAACAGTTGCCTCGAATGCCATAGTGACGGCTCTCACCAACCTGAATATCACCAACAACATCGTGATCAACTCGAATGGCATGGCCTCATTCAGCGAAGCCTTAGGCACGATCCTCACCAACTCCGGCAATATCAGCGGTGCTGGTTCGCTTGCCCAAACTGGCAGTGGAACTCTGAGCCTCGTGGGCTCCAACAGTTATTCGGGAGGCACCCTGTTTGATGGTGGAACGCTGATCCTCAGCACGAATGGGGCACTGGGTTCTGGGGGTATCGAATTTGTTTCAAACGCAACGGTGTCAGCACTTGCCAACCTGAGCATCACTAACAACACCGCAATCGACTTGAATGCGACTGCCACCTTCAGTGAGACTTCAGCCGCGCTGACCAACTCGGGGGTGATTTCCGGTTCGGGTTCAATCACCCAGAGCGGAAGCGGAACGCTCATTCTTTCCGGATCCAACTCATACTCCGGCACAACCCTTGTTGCGGGAGGAGCCTTGATACTCAACGGGGTCAACAACGGGGGTGGACCGCTTGTAATATCCAACACCGGAACATTGGGTGGCAGCGGAACTACGACCGGAGCTGTGACGGTGAACAGTGGTGCGAGCATTACACCTGGCAATGGGGTTGCTCCTGGAAGCCTGACCATCGGGTGGCTGACGCTTAATACCGGGAGCGTATTCAACGTCATGCTTGGCAATGCTACGAGCAGCCTACTGACTGTCACTGGTGGCGCCACCCTTGGAGGAACCATTTCCTTTAGTGCAAGCGGGTTGACTAACTCGAGCTACACCTTCCTGACTGACACGAACGGTTACAGTGGCACCTTTTCACAAATCACCAATCTGCCCTCCAACTATCAGCTCATCTACGGATCAAATTCAGTCTATTTGCAGTCTGCCGTAAGTTTGCTTGGGACACTGACGACGAGCTTTGCTGGCACCAATGCAGTGATTACCGGGGGAACGACGAACTTTCTGGTGGGTCTCTCCAACAACTCTTCCTCGGGGGATTTTGTCTTCAATGCCACCAACGGAAGCAACACGGCTGGAGTGATTGGGTCGACGACATTGAGCATTGGAAGCGCCACCAACGCAGTTGGGTTGAGCTTTACAGGGACAACAGTTGGAACCAATCAGGCCGGCGGATTTACCGTCAACGAGTCGGCTCCCGCCACCGCTTCCACCAATGGAACGGTGATTGTCAATGTCTACGGACATGCCGGCGGGTCGCTTGCGACCAACGTGATAGTTCTTTCCAATGCGATCGTGGGCTATGGCGGGACATTGAACGGGAGTGTTGGAGTGAGCAATGCTGCGGGTCTCAACGTGGCGCTTCAGACCGCAAGTACGAGCAGCAACTCCAATATTAGCATTACCGACATCAGTGGATTGGCGAATGGAGGGTACACCAATCTTGCCATTGCGCTCACTAATCAGGGGATGGGAGCCTACACCAACACGGTGGCCGTGACCTTTGGTGATGCCTCGAGCCTCAACGGGGCAGTGACCAATCTCTCAACCACCAATGTGACGGTGACCGGCACGGTCTACGGACACGCCAGCGGGTCGCTTGCGACCAACGTGGTGACGATGGTTTCCGTGCATGCGGGTTACACGAATACGCTTTCCAACAACCTTGTCGTATCCAATGCGGCCGGCCTCCTGGTTGCCTTGCAGGAAAGCGCGACTTCCAGTGCTACCAACCTGAGCCTTGCCGGGATTGGAAGCCTGACACAGGGATCTTCCACCAATGTCACCCTCACCCTGGCCTCGGGACAGGCGCCTGGAAGTTACACCGACACGGTAACCGTGACCTTTGGTGACGCCTCAAGTCTCAACGGGGCAGTGACGAACCTCTCGACAACCAACCTGACGGTTATCGGGTTGGTTTATTCAGGGCATTCGACTTGGGTGGCCGCTAGCGGCAACTGGACGAACTTTGCCAACTGGGATTCCAACGGGGGAACGCCCGGACTCAGTGGAACATTGAGTTCCAATGACACGGCAACCTTCAACACGGTGGGGCTTACCTCGGGGATTGGCACCGTGACCCTGAACACGAATGCATCGCTGATGGCGTTGACCTTCTCCAATGCTCTGGCTTCCTACAATGTCGCTGGGATCGGAACTATCACGATGCAGTCTGGGAGCAACCAACCGGTGATTAGCAATCTTGCCGGGAGTAACTCCATCACGACGGCGGTCAATCTGGCCACCAATGTGACCGTGACCAATGTCTCAGGAAGCCAGTTGACGATGGGAGGGGCGATCAGAGGTGCGGGAGGAATTATTCTGGCTGGTGCAGGCACACTGTCACTCGCAGCGAGTAACAGTTACACGGGAGGCACCTTTCTTGCTGGCGGAATTGTGAACATCAGCAGCAACGGGGCATTTGGCTCGGGCAGCATCTCCTTTGTTTCAAATACTACGGTATCCGCTCTTGCCACTCTTAGCCTTACCAACACTGTCACGATCAACTCGAATGCCACAGCCACATTCACCAATCCCTATGGGGTTAGTCTGGGCCTGAATGCCAACATTTCCAATAACGCCAGTTTGGTTCTTTCAGGTTCAGGTAATCTCAACCTGAACGGAATCATTTCGGGGGCTGGTTCTCTTACCCAGAGTGGTTATGGCACGACAACTCTTGCGGCCTCCAACAGCTACTCAAGGGGTACTTTCCTTGATGCCGGAACTCTGGCTGTCAGCGCCAATTCCGCCTTCGGGTCAGGGACAGTCACCTTTGTGTCAAACGCAGTCGTGAACGATCTCATTTACATGAGCATCACCAACAACTTCATAATCAACTCGAATGCCACGGCCACATTTACAGAGACTTCGGCCGGGCTGACCAACTCAGGTGTAATTTCCGGGTTGGGTTCACTCGCCCAAGGTGGTGGTGGCACGTTGGCGCTCTTGGGCAGCAACAGCTATTCGGGGGGTACTCTGCTTGAGGGTGGCACGCTTATGATAGGCACCAACCTTGCCCTCGGTACTGGGAGTATCACCTTTGTCTGGAATGCCACGGTGACATCTCCTTACTACATGGGCATCACTAATAACATCACGATCAATTCTAATGCGATGGCCACATTTACAGAGTCTTCAACCGGGCTGACCAACTCAGGGACGATTTCCGGGTTGGGTTCACTTGTTCAGGGCGGTGCTGGCTCGTTAATCCTATCGGGTAGCAATAGTTATGCGGGAGGAACAGTTGTCAACAGTGGCACCCTTGTTGTGAACAATGCCTATGCTCTCGGATCCACAAACGGTAATCTCAGTGTCGCAACTGGCTTGCTATACAACCTCGGCTTCAACACCAAAGTTGGTGCTGTCAGCCTGGGGAACGGAACCCTGTCCGGTTCCGGTTTGCTGACAGCCAACAGCTATATCGTTACCAATTCGGCATCTGCGAGCATTACTGAAAACCTTGCCGGAAGCGGAAGCCTCACCAAAAGCGGCGCCGGCACTTTGATGCTGAGCGGCTCCAACAGCTATGCGGGCGTGACCACGCTGTTGGGAGGGACTCTTGAGTTCCTAAATGCCAACTCCCTTTATCTGGGAAATTCGACCAACTGGACCGCTTCCAAAATAATTGCCTCATCGGGCGCAACCGTAGGCTTCGGCGTTGGTATCAACGCAGGAAGCAATGCCTTTACTACCTCAAATATCACGACGCTGATTGTCAACCTCACTTCGGCTACCAATAGCAGCAATGGCATCCTGGCCGGGGCCTCCATCGGATTGGATCCCACCGGGACAAATTTCACCCTCACCAACAACCTTGCCAATGGCGCCGGAACTGGTGGGGGAACTCTGGGTCTCGCAAAGCTCGGCAGTGGCACCCTGAACCTCACAGGAACCAATACTTATTCAGGCGCAACCTTGATCTCCGGGGGCACGCTCCAGATATCCGGTACAGGTCTGCTCGGCGGGGGCACCTACACTGGCAACATCACAAATAATGGCACATTCACCGAGGCAAGTTCACTGAATCAGACTCTGAGCGGCGTTATTTCAGGATATGGAGCACTTTACGAAAGCGGATCCAACAGCACGCTGAACTTGTCTGGTACCAATACTTACTTGGGAGCAATTACGATCAGCGCCGGAACACTGGAGATTTCCGGCTCCAGCATCCTAGGTGGGGGCAGCTATACCACCAACATCAACAACAATGGCAACTTCATCGATGCAAGCTCGGCTAACCAGACTCTGAGCGGCGTCATCTCGGGCTCAGGATCGCTTTCTCAGGTGGGGAGCGGCACCCTTATCCTATCCGGATCCAATACTTATAACGGGCCTACGTTAATTAGTTCCGGCACCCTGCTCCTCAATGGAACAAATAGCGGAGCAAGCTCCTTCAATGTTACCAATACTGGAACCTTGGGCGGTTCCGGAAGGATTTCAGGAACGCTCACAATCGCTGGCGGCGCGACTGTTTCTCCTGGAAATGGATCCACTCCGGGGACGCTAAGTGTTCAAAGCGTCATTTGGAATCCGGGAGGCAACTATAACTGGCAGGTCTTCAGTCCCGGTACTTCTGCAGGAAGTGGATACGACACCATCAGCATCAGCGGCGCCTTGAATTTGAGTCAGCTGAGTTCCAGCAATCAATTCAATATCAACCTCTGGACGCTTTCCGGAACCAATCCTCTTACAAGCGGTACAGCTCCTAGCTTCAACCCCTACACCAACTACAGTTGGACACTGGCCAGTTTTGGCAGCATCACCAACTTTTTCGCAGCAGACTTCCTAATCAATACCAACGCCACCAATGGCACCGGGGGATTTGCCAACCCGATCTACGGTACATTTGGTATCGCCACCAATTCAACGAATCTGGTCCTAACCTACACAACGGTTTTCACACCCGGCGCCACGTCTCTGTATGTGGGAAGTAACACATCCTACAACTCGACAAGCTTTACCTCCGGACCCATCGGCTATTCCAATGCATATGTTGGTTTTTCAAACAATGCATCCAGCAACACTCTTACAGTAGCCAACACCAATACGCTCCTATTCATTGCCAACCAGCTCACTATAGGAAATTCCGGCGGTGCCAACACTCTTGTTGTGACAAACGGAGGAGTGATTGTCGACGCTTCTGCTACCATTGGAAGTAACAGCACATCCTCCAACAACACGGCACTTGTTTCCGGAGCCGGTTCCCTCTGGAGCAACTCCGGATCGGTTACGGTCGCCTATCTTGGAAGTGGAACAATTACGGTGGCAAATGGCGGAGTCGTCACGGCGACCAATATCACCATTGCTTCCCAGAGCAACTCGGCAGGAGTACTCAATGTCGGTTCCCTGGGGGGAAGCGACGGGGCCGGAACGCTAAGCACCCCATGGGTCACATTCGGCAGTGGAAATGGGAGGATTAACTTCAACCAGAGCAATACGGCGAGCGTCAGCGCAGTGATTACAGGTAGCGGCTCTGTCTATCAACTCGGTTCGGGAACAACAATTCTCTCAGCATCCAATACCTACAGTGGCCCGACGTTAATCAGCTCCGGCACTTTGCTCCTTAATGGTGCAAATGGCGGAGGGAGTGCGTTCAGCGTGACCAACAGTGGAACCCTGGGTGGTTCCGGAAGAATCACAGGCACTCTCACGGTTGCCCGTGGCGGAACCATTACTCCCGGCAATGGGATCACCCTAGGAACGCTAAGCATTCAAAGCGTGATCTGGAATCCAGGAGGCAACTATAACTGGCAAATATTCAATCCATCCGGGGCGGCAGGAAGTGGATACTCCACCCTTAGCATCAGCGGTGCGTTGAATCTGAGCCAGCTAAGTTCCAGCAACCAATTCGACATCAACCTCTGGACGCTTTCGGGAACCAACCCTCTTGTAAACGGAGCAACACCGAGCTTCAACCCTTACACCAATTACAGTTGGACCCTTGCCAGTTTCGGCAGCATCACCAACTTTTCCGCAGCAGACTTCCTGATTAACACCAGCCCAACCAATGGCGCCGGAGGCTTTGCCAATTCACTATATGGAACGTTTGGGGTCTCCACCAATGCAACCAATCTGATCCTCACCTATACTACTGCGCTCACGCCCAGCACCAACTGGCTGTATGTGGGTAGCAATACACCCAATAACTCAACCAACTTTACCTCCGGGGCGATCGGCTATTCCAATGCTTATGTTGGTTACCTGACCAATTCCTCCAGCAACAGCCTGACTGTGGCAAACACCAACACGGTGCTGGCGCTTTCAGGATCACTATTTATTGGCAATTCAGGCAGTGCAAACAGCCTTGTGGTGAGTAACGGAGGCATAGTGGCTGACACCTACATCTACATTGGAAATGCGACTGGATCCTCGAATAACTCGGTTCTGGTTACCGGTGTGAATTCTGCGTGGAGCAACAGCGGTCAGATCTATGTCGGCAGCGGCGGAGCCGGCAATTCCTTGGTAATCAGCAACGGGGGGAAAATAAGTGATTCAAGTGTGTATTTAGGATTAAGTTCCTATTCCTCGAACAATTCAGCCCAGATTTATGGAGTAAACTCAGTCTGGAGTAATAGTGTCTCCTTCGTAGTGGGCGCCGGCGGAGGAGGGAATAGCCTTGTTGTTAGCAATGGCGGGATGCTTAGCGACGTTTATGCAACAATTGGAAGCAATAGCACCTCCTCCAACAACACGGTCCTTGTTTCCGGGAGCGGTTCCCTATGGAGAAATTCCGGAGGCCTTACGGTCGGAAATTTTGGGGGAGGGACACTCACGGTGGCCAATGGAGGAGTTGTTGCGGCGACCAACCTCACCATAGCTTCCCAGACCAACTCGATCGGAGTTCTCAATATCGGTTCCCTGGGTGGAAGCGACGGAGCCGGCACGCTGAGCACGCCCTACATCACATTTGGCAATGGCAATGGGTCCATCAACTTCAACCAGAGCAATACGGCGGTAGTCAGCGCAGCAATTTCGGGCAACGGTTCGGTCAATCAACTCGGTTCGGGAACAACAGGCCTCTCTGGTTCCAATACATACGGCGGGTCGACGTTGATCAGCGCTGGGACCCTGTTGCTCAACGGCACAAACAGTGGAGTGGGCGCCTTCACGGTGACCAACAGCGGAACTCTTGGCGGGTCTGGAAAAATCTCTGGTGCCCTCACAATTGCCAGCGGTGGAACCATTACTCCCAGCAATGGATTCATTCCCGGAACGCTGAGCGTTCAAAGTGTGATCTGGAACGCTGGCGGCAGCTATAACTGGCAGGTGTTCAATCCCTCCGGGGCGGCAGGAATTGGATATTCCAGCCTGAGCATCAGCAGCACGCTAAACCTGAGCCAGCTAAGTTCCAGCAACCAATTCAACATCAACCTCTGGACACTTTCCGGAACCAATCCGCTTGCAAGCGGAGCAGCAGCGAGCTTCAACCCCAACCTTTCCCAAAGTTGGACCCTCGCCAGTTTTGGTGCCATCACCAACTTTTCCGCCGGCGACTTCCTGATCAATACCAACGCCACCAACGGAACAGGGGGATTTGCCAACTCACTTAACGGGTCCTTTGCCATCAGCACTAATGGAACCAACCTTCTGTTGACATACACATCGCTTGGCGGCACCAATGCCAGCATTACCATCGGAAGCAATTCGGCGAACGTTTCGACCAACTTCTCCTCAGGAACAACTAATATTGGTTCCCTTTACATCGGTTTCAGTTCCACATCCTCCAACAACTCGGTGACAATATCCGGCTCAAGTACCGTTCTCAGCGGTTCGGGAGACGTGATTGTCGGTAGCGGCGGCAGTGGCAATAGCCTCGTGATAACAAACGGCGCGGTTCTCCAGAATGCCAACGGCTTTGTCGACGATGGTCCCGGGTCCAGCAACAACACGGTCGTGGTCAACGGCTCCGGATCTACGTGGGTAAGCCAGGCGGTAACCGTGGGAACAAACGGCAACAACAATAGCCTGATCATCACCAACGGGGGAGCCGTCCTCAGCAGCAACGGAGTAATTAGTGACGCCGCTTCGGCCAGCAATAATTATGCCCTGATAACCGGAAATGGTTCCATCTGGAATAACAGCGGCACCATCACGGTTGGAAACGCCGGAAGCGGGACCCTGACCGTCGCCAACGGCGGAAGTGTTTCCGCTGCCAATATTGTGATCGCATCACAGGGGGGATCTGCAGGAACGCTCAATATCGGATCCTTGGGCGGCAACGATGCCTCGGGCCTTCTTCAGGTTTCCGCAATCGCATTTGGAAGCGGTTCCGGGTTTATCAACTTCAACCAGAGCGATACTGCCACGGTCGCCAGTTCCATTTCGGGCAATGGATCACTCAATCAACTCGGCTCCGGGACAACCGTTCTTACAGGATCAAACACTTATTCGGGATTCACAGCCATTAACGGCGGCACCCTGCAGATTGGCAGCGGCGGGATCTCAGGCGGACTTGGCTCTTCCGCGGTGAGTAACAACTCTTCCCTGGTCTTTGACCTCAATGGAAATTCCGTGGTTGTGAACCCTATCACCGGCTCCGGGTCACTCTCCCAGATTGGAGGAGGCACCGTGATCCTCTCGGGCTCCAATAACTATTCGGGTGTGACCACCCTTTCGGGAGGAACCCTTGAGTTCCTGACCACCAACTCCCTTTATAGCGGAAATACCGCCTCGTGGACCGCCTCCAACCTTGTTGTTTCCTCCAACGCCACCATCGCATTCGGTGTCGGCACCAACGCAGGGAGTAGTGCCTTCACCGCCGGCAACATCACCACCCTGCTTGGCAACCTGACTGCGTCGACCAACGTTGGCAACGGCCTGCTATCGGGAGCCGCGATCGGATTCGATGCCACCGGAACCAATTTTGTTCTTAGCAACAACATTGCCGACACAACGGGCGGACCCTTGGCCTTGGCAACGATGGGTGCCGGCACTCTGACTCTGACCGGCAACAATACCTACTCGGGCGAGACTCTCGTCAACGGGGGGATGCTTTCAATTAGTGGCACCAACAATCTTGGCTCCGGTGTCCTGCTCCTGTCATCCAATACCGTCTTCCAGTACACGGGTGCCGGCGGTGCGCTTGCCAATGCCATCCAGGTTACCTCCGGAACCGGCATCATTGAGAACGTTGGAAATGGCCTGCTTACCCTGTCCGGCACCATCTCCAAGCAGAACACGATTCTTGAGTTTGCGGGCGGCAGTTTCAATGTTACCGGCCAGATTTCCGGGGGAAGTGCCGGAGACAACCTCTTTAACTCCGATTTGATTCTCTCCAACGCCACGGTGACACTCTCGGCGACCAACAGCTACTACGGGCCGACATATCTTCTGGCAGGATCCACCCTGACCGACGGCATCAACAACGCCATGCCCGTGTCCACCATCCTGAACATCGGCGGGGTTTCCGACCCGGGTACCGTGACCAATGTATTTGATCTGGCCGGGTTCAACCAGAGCATCAACGGACTCACCAATGCGGGCAGCGCCACTGCGCTCATTTACGATTCGGTCGGCGGAGGAACGCTGACCCTGACCGGCAACTCAGGCTTCTCGGGTTCCATCGGGGGAGGGGGAACCTTCATGGATCTGGTCATCTCGGGACCCGGCACGGTGGTTACCCTGACAGGCAACAATACCTACACTGGCAGCACATGGATCGCCGCCACCCTTGACCTTGGCGCCACGGGCCAGCTTTCCGGCACCACCAACGTGGTTATCAACGGTGGAACCCTGCTTCTGGGAGGTAACGGGAAGAACAACCCCGTCAATACAAACGCCGCCCTGACCCTCAACTCCGCAACCCTTTCGATGGCCGGACTCACCGCCACGAGCCGCACGGCATCGCAGACCTTTGCGAGTCTCACCTTGACCGCCAACAGCACGATCGACTTCGGCAACCTGACAGGAACATCTTCCCTGACCTTCGGCACCATCACGATGAACGGGAACAGCCTGAGCGTGGACAACTACAACGGCAGTCCTCTCTTTGGCACGCCCTCCACCACCGGTGGCGCGGGCCAATACACTACCCTCTACGACCTGAATGCCAGCAGTCTCTCGCCAACCGATCTTTCCAACATCAGCTTCTATAGCGGCAACGGAACCGGATTCCTGGGCACCGGCACATTCCAGGGCAACGAGATCATCGCCGTTCCCGAGCCGGGTGTGATTGTTTCGGCTCTCCTGCTCTTTGCCTGCCTCGTCCTCCCGTCGCTAAGGACACGCTGGATTGGGAGGCCTTGAGGACCGGGGGGTGGTTCTCTCGGGTGCCATCCCCACTTCTCACGCGATGTTTGGCCGAGAAGGTTGCATTGGCTTTGAGATATCCTAGACCATAGTGGTTGGGCAATGTTTTCAGGATAAGAAAAAAATTGACTTGACGAATGTGTTTTATGCATATACATACTCTCTTGGCGTTGCCAAGAGAGTATGTATATGGATGCGAGACAAAAGTCTCGCATCCATAAGATCAAAAACATCTTCGTATTTTCTGGAAGATTCATTAAATTCACCTTTTTAAGTTGTTTATTATAATTAAATTGCTACAAAAAAACATCTTCATCCAGATCCCCGCAATGAAAGATTCTACTGAGATCTACAATAATCTCGCATCGATGGAGCCGCTATTGCCTGATTTAAGCAGAAATAGACTCTCTGAATTGACTTGTGAAGTTCTCACGGCATCAGGCCATCTATCCGGCAGTGTTCATTCGCGTATCGTAAAAGAGAAAGTGGCTGCGCTGACCCGTGAGATGAACTGCTATTATTCCAACTTGATCGAGGGCCACAAGACAACGCCTCGGGATATCGAGCGCGCGCTTAGGCAAGATTTTTCCGATAATGCTATCGAGCAAGATAACCAGAAACTCAGCCTCGCCCACATTGCGGTTAATAAGCTAATGGAGGATCGTCTGGCATCTGAGGAGCTGGATGTTTATGCTCCCGAATTCATTTGTTGGTTGCATGATGAATTTTACAGGCAACTCCCCCGGTCGATGTGGGTCTCTAAGACTCAGAACGGTAAAATCTATAACATCGTTCCAGGAAAACCCCGCAATTTCGGGGTGGATGTTCACAATCACACACCTACAGATTGTAATGCACTACCTGCTTTCCTCGAAAGATTTCACAGTTTTTATTCCAGTGACCGGATCTTTGCTACGAATCGCCTGATTGCAATCGCTGCCGCACATCATCGCCTTGCTTGGATTCACCCATTCGGGGATGGGAATGGGCGTGTTACAAGATTGCACTCTCATGCGCTCCTGATTCACCATGGCATTAATGTTGATGGGCTCTGGACGCTATCGCGAGGCTTAGCGCGTTTTAGAAAGCGGTACTACCAATGCCTTGCTGAAGCGGATAAACAGCGCCGGAATGACTACGATGGAAGAGGCAATCTTTCTCAGGAAGGACTGGCTAGCTTTTGCACCTTCTTTTTGGAGACGATGCTCGATCAAATTAAATTTATGGACAATCTATTGCAGCTTGGAGATCTGCGGATACGAGTTGAAAGATTTTTCCAATATGAAACGCTTCATCTGGGGCGAGACAATGAATACCTCATGAAGGTAGTGCGAGTTCTGGTGGACGAAGGGGAAATACACCGTTCCCGAGTTGAAGAAATCACCGGAAAAGGAGCAACGGTTGCATGGAGAATCATTCAGCTAGGGTTGAAGGAAGGGCTTATCAGTTCTCCTTCAACAAAAGGAGTATTGCAAATTGCATTTCCCGACAAAGTGCTCGGTGCCTATTTTCCGCAGCTATACTTGGATTTGCCGGTGGATACTGACCAGTAGAGCAAATCTTAAGCTGCTACTTCCCAATCGTTCAATGGGTAGATGAAGTTCTAGATGAGAATGAAAATGTCGAAGAATATCTCCTCCTTCCGCTTCTAATCGATGCCCCCCATCTCTACCTTCGACGCAACGTTTAGTACAAAGGGTTGCATGGGGCAGATCCGCTCCCGGTGTTTTGACGCGCGCGGACAGGAGGGCCGCCCTCTCCGCGGGAGTAAAGAGGGAAAATGGCAGTAAGCGCTTGCGGCCGCCCAACCCCGGCCGTATTAACCCACAGCAACTTTTTAGGGACCGTCCTCCATGGACTTCCCCGTGAAGCTGTCGCTCACGGGGTTTTTTTTCTGACCGCGCGGGAAAGCAGTTTGCCACATGCCCATGATAACCTCTCGCACCCTCATCCCCGCCTCCCTGCTCCTGCTGGGGGCGTTTTTCCTTTTTCCCGGGAGGGCCGCGGCCACCATACCCAACCTCTACGTCGGCAGCAACAGCTCCTCCCAGACGACCAATTTCACCTCGGGCACACATGCCTATTCGAACACCTTTGTGGGGGTCAACGCGGGGGATTCCAACAATCTCCTGACAATCGGCAACGCCGCCACCCGCCTTTCCAACTCGACGACGATTTATCTTGGCTATCAGGGGGGCGATAACACGCTGATCATTTCCAACGCTGCCGTCCTTGCCGATAACTATGCATACATAGGTCGTAGCAACTCCTCTTCCAATGATGCGGCTTTCGTTACCGACCCCGGCTCTCTCTGGACTAATGGCGGTGACCTCGCCGTGGGTTTCGACGGGAGTGGCAATAGTCTGGTGATTTCCAATGGCGGGACGGTTGCCGTGCATGGCAACAGCAGCGGGTTGGTCATTGGTTACAACGCGGATTCCTCCAACAACACGGTGCTTCTGAGCGGTACGGATCCGGGAGGCAACAACTCAGCCCTGAATGTAGGGGGTTCGGCAAGCCATGCCGTCAGCAGAGCGGACCTTTATGTGGGCTATAATGGCAGCAGCAATAGCCTGACACTCTCCAATGGAGGTCAGGCATATGTGAGCGGTTCCAATTATGGGGTGGTGATCGGTTTTGGGAGCAACTCCTCTGGCAATTCAATATCCCTAGCCGGGTCGGCCTCCAATAACGGGTACGCCTCCTCCTCTCTAAACACCCTTGGCGATCTCTACGTGGGATACAACGGCAGCAGCAACAACGTTGTTCTCTCCAACGGCGGCTATGCTTACGCAGGCGGTTCCAACGGCTTGGTGATCGGTTTTGGGAGCAATTCCTCGGGTAACACGGTGGCCGTAAGCGGATGGAACTCCACTAATAGCCAGGAGTCGTCCGTCCAGATCGGAACCTACTACGGATTCGCCACAAATTCCGATCTCTATGTCGGATACAACGGCAGTAGCAACACCCTCTCCATCTCGAACGGAGCTGATGTCTGGGTGTCGGGTTGTAACTACGGGGCGGTGATCGGTTTTGGGAGCACTGCCTCGGGCAATTCGATGCTGGTAAGCGGATATGACACGAATGTCGGGTACTCCTCCCTTGATGTCGGGTCGAGCAGCAACGGAATTTTCAACGGTGCGGATCTTTATGTGGGCTATAATGGCAGCAGCAATAGCCTGACACTCTCCAATGGAGGTCAGGCATATGTGAGCGGTTCCAACTACGGAATGGTGATCGGTTTCTCCGCCAACTCGTTTAACAATCTATTCACGGTGACCGGGAGCAATTCCTTGCTCCTGGATTCAGGAAGCCTTTATGTCGGGTATGGTGGCCAGTCCAATCGGATGGTGATTTCAGCCGGCGGCTTTGTCTCCGATACCAGCGGCTTTGACGACGGGGCCGATCCCAACGACGGCTTTAATTCCGTTCTTGTGACGGGGGCCGGATCGGTGTGGACCAACTCGGCAAGCCTCACCTTCGGCCTTGCCGGACATGACAACAGCCTCGTGGTCTCCAATGGCGGTGTCGTCGGGGTGGCTGGAGCAGCGATGATCGGCGACCAGTCCACGGCGACCAATAACAGCATCCTCATAACGGGCGCGGGTTCATCGCTTGTTGTCGGGGGAACCCTGACGGTGGGCAATTCCGGCGGCGGCACCCTTACAGTGGCGGGCGGCGGCTCGGTTTCGGCAGGCGCCATTTCCATTGCTGCCAATGGCGGCTCCCATGGAACCGTCAACCTCGGCACCCTGGGCGGGAGCGACACGGCCGTTTCCCTCGTGGCCTCCTCCATCACCTTCGGCCCGGGCCTGGGAACCCTGAAGTTCAACCAAGCCGACTCGAACACCATTTCCGCAACCATCTCCGGCTCGGGTGACATCTATCAACTCGGCACCGGCCAGACGATCCTTTCCGGCAACAACAACGCCTTCGGCGGGACGGCCCGACTCTACCATGGCACCCTGCAGGCCAACAGCTCAAGCGCCCTTGGCTCCAGCTCCGTTTATCTCAACGGTGGTGCCCTCTCGGTCAACGCCCTGCTTAACGTCTACAACTTCTATTGGTATAACACCAACTCGGTGGTGGCCATCAACAACCCCGGAGCCAACTATCTCCATGTCACGGGTAACTTCAGCCTCGGGGATGACACCAACGGTTACAGCTTCAGCCTCTACAACTACACACCCGGGGCGGCGACGGAGCTGCTGACATTTGGCAACGGCAGCTTTACTCCCACCACCAACGGATTTTCAGTCAACAACGTCCAGGGTTACAGCCTCTTTACCAGCAACAACGCGCTCTGGATATTGGGTGGTTCCAGCGGCCTTATCGCCAGCAATACGACAACGACCGTGGGCGGCACCCAGACCAACCCCGCGGTCACCTTCCAGCCGAGCGGCATCCTCAACGTCACTCCCAACGGTAACCTGACCATCACCGGAGGGATCACCACCACCAACAACGGGACGGTGACTTTAAACGGAACACTCAACACACCCTTTGTCTTTGTGGCATCCGGCGGAACCATCGGCGGAAGCGGCAACCTCAACGGCAACCTGACCAACAGCGGAACGGTGAGCCCCGGCAACAGCCCCGGAACCCTGACGGTGACCGGCAACTTTGTTCAGACCAGCGGCGGCACCCTGCTCATCCAAGTGGCCAATGGTGCGCATGACATGCTCAATGTGAGCGGTTCGGCAAGCCTCGATGGCACTCTCATCATCACTCCCTACGGTGGTCACGTCTTTCAGTACGGTGAGATTATTCCCTTCCTTAGCGCCGCGACGGTGACCGGGAGCTTTTCCTCGATCGAGGCCCCTCAGGGCTATCGTGGCAGGGTGAAGGTGGTGGGAGACCCCGTGCTTGAAGTCATCCTGGCCCCCGCGAGCTACACCCAGGTTGCGGCCAATGGCAACCAGAGCAATGTGGCTACCGCGCTTAACAGCTTTATCCCAGCGACAGGAGGCGACCAGCTCGTGGTCTCAACCGCCCTGGACAGCCTCTCGGGCGCACAATACCAACAGGCCTTCAACGCCATCATGCCGACCATCTACCAGTCGCTCGCCACCATCGCCTTCAACAGCGCCAATGCCCAGAACAGCGAACTAGTGCAGCGTCTCTGGGGACTGAGGGTGGCTGGAACCGGCTTCTCAATCAGCGGTTTTGCCGACAATACGGCCATCCTCGAGGGACAGGGGGACGGCGGAGTCATGGATGCCAAGAAGGACATCCTGCGTCCCGGGGCAGACAGCCACTGGGGCATGTTCGTGGACGGCAACGGCATCTTCGCTCAGTCCACCAGCGCCAACATGCTGCCGACCTATAACTTTGAGAGCGGCGGGATTACGACCGGCTTCACATACAAGTGGAACGAGAACTTCGGAACCGGCATCTATGCCGGATACGAGGGGACCTATGCCAAGTACAACAACGGAGGAGGTGTTGGGGGAGGAAGCTCGCTCATTGACAACAGCGCACGCTTCGGGATCTTCGGAACCTACGGACAGAAGAACGCGAAGAACGAGGCCGTGGGCTTCTATGCCGATGCGATGGCAGGCGGCGGATATAACAACTACGCGATGACCCGCAATATCGCCTTCGGTTCCTCCACGAACTCAACCACCTTCAACCGCACGGCCACCAGTTCCCCCGGAGCCGGTGAATTGGATACCATGCTGGCCGGAGGATACGACGTGAAGCGTGGCAACTGGACCTTCGGTCCCACCGCCAGTCTCCAGTACACATACCTAGGGGTAAATTCGGTGAACGAGGCGGGAGCCCAGAGCCTGGACTTCTCCTCCGGAGGGTGGAATTCCAGCAGCCTGCTTTCAAGCCTCGGAGCGCATGCGGCTTACAACTGGCAGGTGAACAAGAACGTGCTGGTGGTGCCGCAGATAAACCTCTCCTGGCAGCATGAGTTCATGCAGAACCCGTATGCTATCAATGGAAGCCTCGGCGGCTCGCCCAACTTCTCCAACTGGAGTGCCGCCCCGATCCGGGACACGCTCTACACGGGGATCGGCTTCACCGTGGAATTTGCAAAGAGGTGGAATACCTCCTTCTTCTACAACGCGGCCGCTGGCAACGCCAATCTGACCAGCGAGAACATCTTCTGGAGCGCGGGGGTCAGGTTCTAGTCACTGCAGTGTAATTGCTGCGGGCAGCCGGCGCCCTGAAGCATTCGTGGGTGTGGTCGTTCACCATGTCTACGGCCTTCGGGTCGAAACCCCTGAAGCCATCCGGCATTTGAGTCGGGCAAATTCTCCCCTCCCACCGAGGTCATCCTCGGCGCTCCTCCCCCCATCCCGGGGATCTCCGGCCGGGGGGAATGATCTGGCGGGAGGCCTACGCGGCGAGGGTCGCCCGCACCAGAACCCAGGTGATCGAGTGTCGGCACTGCTCGCACTGGGGGGCGAGGTGTCCCTTGTGAAGGGTGCGCTCGACGGGGTGACTGCAGCCGGAAGACCTGTAAATTCCGGTTACAATGACGTGACTGCCCGAGTTTACCGTTTTCATGGCGTGTGGTTGATCCTGGTTAAAAGGGATCAACTTGATCCCATTCACACTTTGGCCACGGAGTCAAGAAAGTAACGTCATCCGGAGTCAATCTTCCCACGCCACTGCACCTTGAGTCCTCCGCCCACGGTGTCGCCGCGAGATACACTTCCCTCCCTGTCTTCGTCGCAACCCCGCCTTTTCAAGGAGCGACGGCGACACCTGGCGGCCTCCATGTCCCCTGTCCGGGAGGGAGGATGGACGGAGATTCCTTCCTCGGCCAGTAGAGGCGCATGACGAGATAGACGGGGCCATCGGGGGCAGGGAGCCAGTTGGCCTCCTTGTCGGCCCCGGGGCTTTCTTTTCTGATGAAGATGGAGAGCGACCCGTCGGGGTTCTTTCTCATGCCCGGCAGCATCGGCGAATTGATGAGGTAGCGGTTGATCGGATTCCTGATCAGGAGCTGGGACTTGCCGTCATACATTGTGACCGACCAGAAGGCGTTGACGGGCGGCAGTTGGCCGGGCGGGAAGGTGAGGGTGTAGTTGTGCCTGCCGGTGTCGATGGTCTCGCCGGAAGCGGTGACGCGGGTCATGGGATACATGGCCTCCACGCCATCGTTGCCATAGATCCCACCCTTGGCGGCGGCGGCGCGCATGAGCCAGTTGCCGTGAAAGAACGTGGCGTCGCCGAAGAGAGCTCCCACTTTCCAGCCGTTGATGTCTTTCATCCCTCCGTTGAGGAATTTCTCGATCTTGTCGTCTCCCTCCTTCATTGCAAGGGCGAGGGCGGCCTTGTGTTCAAGCGAGAGATCCTTGAAGAAAAAGGATTTCCCGGGGCCGATGCCGATTCGGGCGATTCGGGCCCTCAGCGCCTTGGTATCCGGAGTCTCCGGAACGAACTGCAGCGCCGCGTCGAGATACTCGAAGAAGTTCTCTTTGATCCCGCTGGTGGTTGCCGGAACAAAATCAATCTTCGGTGGCGGAGGCGGTGCGGGTTGATTCAGAAACGCGGAAAGCGGACGGGCCCGGTAGCCCCCCTGCAACTTGACCACGTTGGGCATGTCGCCGGCGTTAAGGAGTTGTGTGCGGAAGATGGTCAGCGAGAAAGGCGTGGAGGATTGGAACACCCCCCTGATGCCGGGTGGCTTGACCCCATTCCATCCGGGTCCGACCACAAGGTAATCCCCAGCCTCGGTGCCGGTGGTGCGCGTGCCAATATACCCGTAGTTGTACGTGTTGCCATCCACGAGCTGCACCGAGTAGTAACGCCCCTTCGGGACGGCGGGGACGGAGATGACCATCGGCTCTGCACGCAGGTCGAGCCAGAGCATCGAGTACGGGGTGTCGCTGTTTGGGGTGACCACCGCGGTGTCCTTGTAAGTGAATACCCGGGCCTGATTGGAGATGACATTGAATGGGGCCTTGTATTGCCCCGAGTTCTTATTCACGGAGAACTCATTCATCACCGCGTAGTTCATCACGATCGGCAGGCCGTAGACAAAGGCTTCCTCAGCAATGGACTTGATGTCCCGAAGCGACGGAGCGGCGATGCCGGCGTTATGATCGCGGATGCCAGCTTGGTTGATAAAATCGGGGGTTTTATTGCAGCCGGCAAGTGGCAACGCGAGTGCGACTGCAAGAATAACGATTTCCCGTGTCTTTTTCATGTATCCATACGGTCAACACGTTTTTTAATTTTGCGTCGAGACGAAAACTCCATGGGGAGTTGTTGGGATTTTTCGGCCCATCATCACCTCGAACCTGAGGGCTTGTAAAACCCCGGGATAAGTCGCCAGTTATGAAAAAACGGACGAATCGTTAGGCGGTGACTGCATCCTCCTCCCCGCCGAGGCCATCAACAAACTGCGCTCCCTCGTGAACCAGAGCGCATGACGTTTTGGGGGTCGTTTGACACTGGGACTACCCGAGTTGATGGTTACTTGGCTATGGACGATCAACATGTTGGAAATCTCACCGGTGAGATCATGGATCTGACTCTCGCCTGCCCGGTTGATGGTGAAAATCCCAAGGGGTGCCACTTCCTCCACATCAGGGACATGAGTCCCTGCGAACGCTTGGTTGGGATTTTGGGGTTAAGTAGAAATTCAGAAAAGAATCGCATTCGTCGACATCACCTTTGCATGGCAGGAAAACTGTCGGCTTCCGGATAGACATCACAGGGCAATTGAACGACCTTCAATACTTGCCGGTCGGCAGGCATGAAAAAATCCCCCCCCATTGACCACAACGCCCGGAGTGAGGAACTCGGGGCGAAGTTAGAGGCCGCATTGGCCAGCATGACCGATGCCGTCTTCATTTCCGATGCAGCCGGACGATTCGTCAACTTCAACGAAGCATTCGCCACCTTCTGCCGGTTCGCAAACAAGGCGGAGAGCCTCAGGACGTTTGATGAATATCCCGGCATCATTGAAATGTTTATGCCGGACGGCCAGTCGGCGCCCTTGAATATGTGGCCTGTGCAGAGGGCCTTGAGGGGGGAGACGGGCAGGGACCTTGAATACAGACTGCGTCGCAAGGATACGGGCGAAACCTGGATCGGAAGCCACAGCATCGCCCCCATCCGCGACAAGGAAGGGGTGATTACCGGGTCGGTGGTGGTGGCGCGCGACATCACCGAACGCAAGCTGGAGGAGGAGAAAATTGTCCGACTCAATACAGAGCTGAAGGTGGCGAATCTGGCATTAAAGGAGAGCGAGGAGTTGTTCCACACCTATGTCGAACAGGCTGCTGATCCGATTGTTCTGCATGACTTCACGGGGCGCATCCTTGAGGTGAACAGGCAGGCGTGCCTGACCTTGGGCTACACCCGCGAGGAACTGCTGAGCCTGAGGGTGTTTGACATTGAAACCGACTATGACCTGACCAAAGCCCAAGCCGTCTGGAGCAAGATGGAGCCGGGTTCCACCTACACCGGGCAGTCTCACAACCGCCGCAAGGACGGATCGCTCATTCCGGTGGAGGTGCGGCTGGGTTGTATTGAAAGAAATGGAATCCGGCTCTTCCTCGTGCTGATTCGCGACATCAGTGAACGCAAGCAACAGGAAGCTTCCTACGAGCGCCTGGCAAAGGCCGTTGAGCACGCCGCCGAGACCATCATGATCACCGATCCCCAGGGCGTCATTCTTTACGTCAACCCGGCATTCGAGAAGATCACCGGCTACACGAGCAAGGAAGCAATCGGTCAGAATCCGCGCGTCCTCAAGAGCGGCAAGCACGACGACGGATTTTACCGGAAGATGTGGGAGACGCTTAAACGCGGGGAAACATGGAGCGGTCATCTGGTCAACCGGCACAAGGACGGTAGCTTCTACGATGAAGAAGCCTCGATTTCTCCCGTACGGGACGGCAATGGAACGGTCGTCAACTACGTGGCCGTAAAACGCGACGTGACGCAGGAATTGAAGGCCGAGGCCCAGGTCCGGCAGATGCAGCGTACCGAAAGTATCGGCACCCTTGCCAGCGGTATAGCCCATGACCTCAACAACGCGCTCGCCCCGATTCTCCTGGCCCTGGAGATTCTCGCCGATCGCGCGACCGACAATACGGACAGGGAATTGCTGGAAACCATGAGGCAGAGCGCGCAGCACGGGGCGGACTTGGTAAAACAAGTCCTTTCCTATTCCAGGGGAGTCAAGGGCGAGCGCGTCGCCTTGAGCCTGATCACCCTCTGGAAGGCTATGGGAAATATCATCCGCGACACTTTCCCCAAGAATATCATTCTCAATATGGTATCTGCTCCGGATTTGTGGAAAGTGGACGGGGATGCCACCCAGTTGAATCAGGTCTTCACCAACCTTTGCGTGAACGCCCGGGATGCGATGCCCGAGGGCGGCATGATGGAAATCTCCATGCAAAACATCGTGCTGGATGATGTCTATGCGGGGATGAACCCCGCCTCAAAGGAGGGGGCCTATGTCATTGTCCAGGTCAAGGACACCGGTGTCGGGATTCCCAAAGAAATCCAGGAGCGCATCTTCGACCCGTTCTTCACAACGAAGGAAGCCGGCAAGGGAACGGGGATGGGGTTGGCCACCGTGATGTCGATCGTGAAAAGCCACGGCGGGTTCGTCACCCATTCCAGCGAGGAGGGGAAGGGGAGCACTTTCAAGGTCTATCTGCCCGCCTCAACCAGCCGGCAGAAGAGCCAGGAGACAGCTGTCGGGCAGACCGAGCTGCCGAGGGCCCACGGGGAGACGATCCTGCTTGTCGATGACGAGGAAAGGGTCCGTGAGGTGGCAAAAATGGTTCTCGCCAGGGCCGGTTACCGGGTGATGACGGCCGCCAACGGCGCGGAGGCGCTCGCCCTCTACGCCCAGCACCGGGAGAAGATAGCCCTTGTGCTCACCGACATGGCCATGCCGGTGATGGATGGCAACGCCACCATCAGCGCGCTCAGGGCGATGAATCCCGGGGTGAAAATCATCGCCTCCAGCGGACTGATCGATGACCACTCCATGACAAGCGCCGGAAAGCCTGGCGCCGTCCATTTTATTCCAAAGCCTTATACCGCAGAAACGATGCTCAAAGTTCTGGCGGAAGCTCTAAAGGAGAAAACCTGACAAGGCACGGTATCGATGAAGTCAACGCAACGCCTTTTCCATCTATCTATCACATCCTGTGGGGTGACTTGAGCCTCTCCCTCTGGAGATGCGGAAAAGGGGTTGGTCAACCCATTTTTTTTAGATGTCAGGGGTGGAGGCGGTTGACAGGATTGCTACCACCTCCATGAAAGAGTTCATCATCCCGATGATTGCTGCCATGCTACTGTCAGCGCCGGCTGTTTTGTTAAGAGCAGAGGATTCACCGAAACCAGCAGACAAACCAAACATCGTTTACATCCTCGCCGATGATCTTGGTTACGGGGATGTAAAAACTTTGAACACAGGGGGGAAGATAGCAACGCCCAACCTTGAGAGAAAGCGACCTTCCCGGCGGGGAAAAGTAGTTGCAGGGATCTGGTGTGAAGGTTGCGAATGCTTCTGCACTCTTCCGGAGGGGCTTGCCGGTCACAAAAAAAAACCGCTCCCCCAAGAAGGGAAAGCGGGTCTGGTTGAGAGTTTCTCTTAGGCTGTCTTCCGGCTGCGAAGTGCCTGCAGGGCAAGCACTGCCGCAAAGGCGAGGCAGGCGCTCATCGGAGGGGCGGGTGCCCCTGGTGCAGAACCGGCGGAGGTGCCCACCGAGAAGATAACCGGCCCGCCTACCTCCAGACTCACGGCGGAGGCCGAGGAAGTGGTGGTCCACTGCAGTTCCATCAGGTTGCCCGCAAGAACACCGGCCAAATCCGAGGAATCCAGGGTGATATTCTCGCTGTGCCAGACACCTGTTGAGGGAGCCGAGAGGCTGGTGTTAAAAATGGTAGATGAAGTTGTGACGTCGTAGAGGGAAAAGGTGGCCGGGACAACCGAACCGCGGAATCCGTAGTCAAAACTAATGGTTGCATCCTGAAGACTGGTGAAGTTGACGGGCAGGGAAACCTCGGTGGAAACCGCCCATTTCTTGGCGCCGCTCACGCTGGGGCTGTCTGAATAAACCTCGAAACCCCCGTCGTGGTTTGCCTGGGCGGGCATCCGGGGACTGGGGGAGGAGTAGGTTTCGGTATCCGTAGGCGCCGGGCCTCCCGGGGTAAGATCCGACCAGTTCCATGAAATGCCGTTGTGCGTCCAGACCGTGGAGTGGTTGCCGGAATTATAGCTGCCGGTGGTGAAGGTCTCGTCGATCAGGGTGTCCTGCTGCGCCTTGGCGCCGGAGACGCTCAGTGCAAGGCAGATGGCGGCTAGGACAAGAAGGGTTGGACGGGTGCTTTTCATGCGGGTCGGATAAGCTAGCAGGCCTTTTGGTCTGATTCCAAAGGAAAATCGCAATTTTCCATAAAAAGATCACAAGAAATGTGTGAAACGGGCTTTTTTGATGATGAAACGGCGCCACGTTGCAAAGCAAAGGGCATGAGATCCGGGGCTTCAAAGGGTTTTTTCATGGCGTGTTGGCATAAAAAATATGAAGCAACCCCCATGCCATGAGTGGCAAACCGGACATCCTCTCCTTCCACGCGACGTTTCCCCCGTTTTGTCGCATGGCGCTCTATTTTTTTGCCCTCGGCAACCGCATGGCGATGATAGGGTTGGACGTCCCCATGAAACTCCCTCTCATTGCAGCGCTGGTGGCGGCCCCGCTGACAGCGGCATTGCCTGCCGACAAGAACACCCTCAACCCGACGATGCTGCACGTGCTGAAGGCCGATGATTATCGCCCCTATATCGATGGGTTCAACCGCAACGACAACGAGCTTTACAAGGGGTTTTTCCCGAATGCGGAGGCCTGGGGATTTCTTAAGGACAACATTCCTTTTCTTGATTGCCCGGATAAGGACATCGAGAGGGCCTACTACTTCCGCTGGTGGACCTTCAGAAAACATATCAGACAGACTCCGGCCGGGTGGCTGATCGATGAATTTCTTCCGAATGTTCCATGGGCGGGAAAATATAATTCGATTAACTGCGCGGCGGCTCATCACATCCATGAGGGACGATGGCTGCGGGATCCCAAGTACCTCGATGACTACGACTCATTCTGGTTTGGTAAGGGCGGTGATGCGCGCAGATATTCGTTCTGGGTCGCGGACTCCATCTGGGCCCGCTACTGCGTGACCGGCGACCGGTCCGAGGCAATGCGCCTCCTGCCGGATCTGATCGCTAATTACGCCTCGTGGGAAAAATCGCACCGGGATGCCAACGGACTCTATTGGCAGAGGGATGACCGGGATGGAATGGAGGATTCCATCAGCGGCAGGTTGCACCCACATCAGTTGGGTTACCGCGTCACCATCAACAGTTATCAATTTGGTGATGCCCGGGCGATTGCCCAAATTGCGGAACTGGCGGGAAAACCTGAAGTTGCTCTGGAGTATCGGAAGAAGGCCGGGGCGATCAAGGAGCTCGTTCAAGGGAGGCTTTGGGATCCAGATGCGAAATTCTTCAAGGTGCTGCCGCGAATTGAGAATGCACCTCTCGCCGATGTCCGCGAACTGCACGGTTATACCCCTTGGTACTTTGATCTGCCCGACCCCTCCTTTGCCGTCGCATGGAAACAGGCGATGGATCCCAAGGGCTTCTTTTCCTCCTTCGGGCTGACAACGGCTGAGCAGAGGCATCCCAAATATGCCCTCTCGTATGCCGGACATGAATGCGAATGGGATGGACCGATCTGGCCTTTCTCCACCTCCGTCACCCTGACTGGACTTGCGAATCTGCTGAACGGGCCAAAGCAGGATGTGATCGGCGCAAGGGAATATTTCGACCTCTTGAAAATCTACGCCAAGTCGCAATGCCGCACTCTGGATGATGGTCGCGTTGTTCCATGGATTGATGAGGATCAGAACCCTTTGGATGGGGATTGGATGGCCAGGACGGTTTTGATCAAGAAAGGCAGCAAAATTCCAGAACGGGGAAAGGACTACAACCATTCTACCTTCTGCGATCTTGTGATCAGCGGTTTGATCGGACTACGGGCCCGCCCCGACGACACGGTCGAGGTAAACCCGCTCGTGCCCAAGTCGTGGGATTACTTCTGTCTGGATGGAATCCCTTATCATGGCAGGTCGATTGCAATCCTGTGGGACAGGACTGGCATGCGCTACGGAAGGGGCAGAGGTCTGCGCGTATTCTCCGACGGAAGGGAAATCGCCAGCTCGGACAAAGTGGGCTCATTGACCGGTCATCTATCCCCGTACTGAATGCAATAGTGCGCCTTTCGACCTTTCTGGATAGGAGGACGGAAGGATTGCCGGGCTCCGGCGCCAGTACCTCGCTGATGACGAAGATCAGCAGGGGTGAACATCCATCTGATCTATCATTGAAAGTGTCGCGCGGGCCCCATGCGGTTGACCCGTCCTTGATGTGGGAGTAACAGTCTCCAAGAGAGATGGGCCGTTTTCTTTTCCCCCCTATGATGCTCTGTGCATTTCTGACATCGGCCCTTGCCGTCGACGCACCACTATGGAATGGGCTCTCAAGCCAGCAAAAGGGGCAGTTGCTGGCGGGGAAGTCGCTCGCGATTGAGGAGGATGCTGCGGGGAGTCCCTGGCCCCGCCTGACAATCTATCATCTGGTGAGGAGTTCACCCGCGAAGGTGGCTGCGGTCTTCTGGAACAGTGAACTGGATCTCCAGTATCTGGCACACTGCCAGTCGGTTCACATTCTCGCCCGTCCCGTCCCCCAGGTGCAGGAGGCGCGGTTTACGCTCAAAATGCCGTTTTTTCTCCCCGACGAGGTCTATGTTTCCCGCATCGAGGTGAAGCGTCCTTCACCCGAAAGTTACGATATCTCCTGGCACGTCCTTGAGTCTGTTTACGCCAAGCAATGCGCCGGCAATGTCCGAATCGAGAACGAGAAAGGCATGGCTCTCCTGTGCTATAAAAACTTCATGATGCCGAAAAGTTCCTTTGCCTGTCTTCTCCGCTCACAGGCTTGTGAGCAGGTCAAGGAAAGCGTCCTGGCCTTGGCTTCCCAGGTGGAGAAGGAGACAGCAAGCTCCTCCCCTCTGCTCAAGTCCCAGCTTGAAGCCCTCGCCATGGCCCTGGGGCTTCCCAATCATGCCCCTCCGTTAGGGCTCCATTAAAGCGTTCCGCGAATCAAAGTGATACCTTGATGGAGGGTGCTTCGGAGAGATCTTTCATTCATTCCGAGTGCACTGACGGGCAATCGTCCGCTTCCCCTGGTCTATGGCTAAACTTGAGTAGAAATGTCGTTCGGCCCAAAGCGTCGCTTCACCCGAGAGCATCCGGCATCGTAGCCATTTCTGATTGGCTTGGTTTCCCCCATGCGTGATGGGTGTTTTTTGGATGTCAGGGGAGGGATTGGGAAGATTATGCTCCACCGAATTATGCTCCACGGAACGTACACCCCCATGATGCCTCGCCGTTCGACGGGGCTTCTTTCACTCCTCACGGCCTGCTCGATTCTTACTGCGGGCAACCTCAGGGCTGCCGATCAACCATCGTCGGCAGACTGGCTCAGAGACGCACGCATTGGCGCTTTCATGCACTTCTATCCCCACAACGCTGCCTCCTTGGCCCAGGTCAACGACTTCGACGTCGATGCATTGGCCAAGCAACTCGGGGACATGGGTGCAAAGTATTTCGTGATAACACTGGGCCAGAACACCGGCTATTTCATCGCTCCCAATGCCACCTATGATCGCATCACGGGCTATCAACCCGGGGAGCGTTGTGCGACGCGTGATCTGCCGCTGGATCTCTACCCCGCCCTTCATGCCAAGGGCATCCGCCTGATGCTCTATCTGCCATGCCAAGCGCCGAATCTTGATGTCAGGGCGCAAAAGGCCTTCGGTCTGCCACAAGGCCCGAAGGACCAACCTATCGACCTCGCCTTCGCCAGACAGTGGGCCGAGGTCATCCACGAATGGTCCGCTCGATACGGCGACAAGGTTTCCGGATGGTGGTTTGATGGCGGCTACCAGCACATCCACTTCAATGAGGAAATTGCCAGTGTTTATGCCGATGCCGTCAAAAGCGGGAACAAGAATGCAATCGTCACCTTCAATCCCGGCGTCCAGCTGATTCGCTACACGCAGGCCGAGGACTACACCGCTGGCGAACTGAGAGACCCCTTTTTCCTCGTGCCCAAATCGCGCTGGGTCTTCGGCTCTCAATGGCACGCACTCACATTCCTCGGCTCAACCTGGGGGCAGCGGAATATCCGGGAAACAACCCAACGCTGGCAATCATGGTTCAAAGCGGTTACCTCTCATGGTGGAGTTGTGACATTTGACGTGGGGCCAAACAGGGATCCGAAAGCCGCCCCAATCGGCACGATTAGCAAGGAACAGGCTGAGCAATTTCGCGCTATTGCTCAACCGTAAGAAGACTCGAATTCTCGCCGGAAGGAAGGCATAGCCACGATCCGGACGCCATTGCTTCGCGGGGACCGCCTGGATTCTAATACAGTACGGTGTTATCCTCGGCCTTGGACTTCTGCACCAGTACCTCGTTGATTAGGCCGGAAGGAATCTTGGCGGGGGGAGGGATAGAGGACAGAATTGCGAACCGACCTCATGAAACTCATCCTCCTTGCGATCCTGCTGCCTGCTCCCCTGCTGAATAGTGCCGCTGCCGATTCCCCATCCTTTCTAAAGGTTCCCAGCATCACCGATGATCAAATCAAAGCCGTGATGGCCTCGGGCTCCGGAATCTCTGGCCCCGGCCAAGTGGTCGTGGGCAACGGCTGGGGTGGATTCGCCGATGGTCGAAGAGCCAACGGCCTGTCCCGCCATGATGTTGTCACCAATAGCGGGATAGCCGTAACCGAGCACTTGATTCCTCCCATTCATCCCATCCTTGATGTCCACATGAGGGATACCAGCATCTGTCCCGGTGGCGATGGTTGCTATTACATGACGGGCACCACAGGCGACAATGCCTGGATGTACAACGACGGGATCGAACTCTACCGATCCACCAACCTGAAGGATTGGGAATATCTCGGCCTCGTGTGGAGCATCGATAAGGACGGCAGCGAATGGGAGAAGACTTGGAGGGACAGGGGTGGAAAAGCTGGAGGCCAGCCAATCCGCTCCATCTGGGCGCCGGAGATCCATTATATCCACAAGAACTACTACATCTGCATAAGCATGCCCAATGCGGGCACCGCCATCCTGAAGAGTTCCACAGGAAAGCCGGAAGGCCCTTATGTTCATGCCGCCGGGGCAGACAAGCCCCTGATTAACGGAATAGACCCAACTCTGTTCGAGGACGATGACGGGGCCGTCTATTTCACGAGGGGACGCGCCGATACCATTGTCCGGATGAAGGACGACCTGAGTGATTTTGCCGAGACGCCGCGACCAGTCACCCTGCTCCATCCAGATCATGATCCCTCTCATCATCATCCCATGTGCAAGGCTAGGAGTGATTACAATGACTTGGGATTCGAGGGAGCCACTCTCTTCAAGGCCAACGGGCTCTACTACCTCGGTGCCACCGACAAGGTGAATGGCAACTACACCATGTGCCTAGCCACCGCCAAGTCCGTCTACGGCCCCTATGATGGCCGCCATGCCACCGTAGCGGGCAACGGCGGCACGGGCTTCTTCAAGGATTTTTCCGGCCGGTGGTACACCGCGTACTTCGGGGATGACTCCAACGCTCCATGGCGCTCGAAGCCGGGCATTATCCGGGTCGACTTTGATAAGGATAAAAATGTCGTGCTCGCAAAGGATCAACCCGACTTCATCCTGCTCAAAGAGCCGGTTTCCAAGTCCAATTAGGGGATTGGCTGGAGGGTTTTTTTGTAACCATCAGCAGAAAGCCTGAGGCAGCCTCATCCACCCTCTTGAAGGTCCGCCGGCATCTTGGGTCAACTTCCTTCTGGCTCGGAAAAGCGGCTTCCATCAAGGTTGAGATTCATTCGAATGAATCCCCGCCCGTTATTT
>Ga0364922_10203_pt1 | contig 35732 bp, 26 predicted proteins | sample ExccelJu500001D4_2_FD_206955 | JGI IMG/M metagenome (GOLD analysis project Ga0364922, IMG submission 206955) | Enriched cells from Trout Bog Lake Hypolimnion, Wisconsin, USA - BchlTB.June20.5000.01.D4 | ecosystem: Environmental > Aquatic > Freshwater > Lake > Hypolimnion/Profundal zone | place...
AGAAAGGACTGACCTATAATAACAAGCCGGGTCTGATCAAGAAAAACTATGAAGAACTGGGGCTCGACTGTGTGGTTTGCATCGGTGGAAACGGGACCATGAAAACGGCCCATTTACTTTCTCTTGAGGGGATTAACGTTGTCGGAATTCCCAAGACAATTGATAACGACGTTTACGGCACAGAAATCACCTTTGGGTTTGACTCGGCGGTAAGTATTGCTACAGAGGCAATTGACCGACTACACTCCACGGCCAACTCGCACCAGCGGGCGATGGTCATCGAGGTGATGGGGCACAATGCTGGCTGGATCGCACTGTATGCCGGCATCGCCGGCGGCGGTGACATAATTCTGATTCCTGAAATCGGATATGATATAAACAAGGTTTGTAAGACCATTGAGGAGCGGTTTTCGAAAGGGAAAGTTTCGGCCATCGTTGTGGTTGCAGAAGGGATTCAGAAGCCTGAAAATATGTCTGCAGCTTCCTATATAGTGAGTAAAATTCAGCAACTTACTAAAATAGAGGCCCGCGAAACCAGACTTGGTTACGTTCAACGCGGAGGAAGCCCTTCAGCAATGGACCGGATCCTGGCAACGCGCTATGGGGCCTATGCTGCAGAACTGATTGCCAAAGGGGAATATGGGAAAATGGTGGCCATTCACGGCGATGTCCTGAGTTCGGTTCCCCTTGAACTGGTAGGGGGAAATCTGAGCCTTGTCGATCCAAACCATCTGCTTATCAAAAAAGCGAGGAATATGGGGGTTCTTTTTGGAGATGAATAAGAGTTTTGGGATTTCCGTTCCTGAGCAAATTAAGGGGTATGAATAAACAAAGCAGAATTATCGGTGTTTTAGCTGTATTGCTCATGGTCAGTATTGGAAACTTTTCCAGGAACCTGTCACAGGTAAATATCCGGGCGGTTGATTTTCTGAATATCTGGGCAATTGGAGCTATATCAGGCATACTCATCTACAAAGTAATTGAAATTTTTAAAAGGAATAAATGAAAAGAATCTTTTTAATCATTGCCCTGTTTGTTCTGACTTTTGGGTTATCTGTTTCGAATGCCCAAACCCTTGCAGATATTCAGTTTGAAAAAATGGACCACAATTTTGGTCGCATCAGGGAAGAGGGCGGACCAGCTGTATTCAACTTTAAATTCACAAATACCGGTAAAGTACCCTTGATTCTGCAGGGGGTTGAGGCTTCATGCGGATGCACCACGCCCGAGTGGAGTCAGGAACCTATCCTTCCGGGGAAGACGGGAATGATTAAAGTCTCGTTCGATCCCGTCCAACGTCCGGGTGCCTTTGCCAAGAGTATCACGATCAATGCGAATGTACCTAAAACTACGCGCGTTCTGACGATCTCAGGCGAAGTAATCGAAAAAAATCTGGGCATTCTTGACCATTACCCGGTCAATTTTGGAAATATCAGGTTGTCTGCCAGCGATTTGTCATTTGTTCGAATCAAAGACAACGAAATAAAAACAGATACGATTAAACTATATAATCCCGGGACATCCCCGGTATCGGTCAATTTTAAAATAATCCCCCCTCACATTCTGATCAAATCGTTTCCGGAAATCCTACCGCCTAAATCGACCGGTTATTTTCTGGTCACATTTGATGCCACACGAAAACCGGTATACGGCTTTGTTACAAATCGTATCTATATGTCATTCAACGATGAAGACAACTTTAAAAATGCCATTACAATCAGTGGAACCATCGAGGAGGATTTTTCGAGACTGAGTACCACGGACCTGGAAAACGGCCCTCGTATCGATTATGACAGCCGGGTATTCGATTTCAGGGAAATACCCCAGGGAAAAACGGTGGAAAACACTTTCAAAATCCTGAATAAAGGGAGGAAAGATCTTATAATACGCAGTGTGACTGCCTCATGCGGCTGTACAACTGGAAAGCTTTCCTCCAACACCATTCCACCGGGTGGGACCGCTGAACTAAAGGTTTCGTTTGATTCAACCGAAAAAGTAGGCAGGCAAAATAAGATTATTACCATTATTTCAAATGACCCCCAGCATTCAACGACCCTGTTGAGGGTCATCGGAACCGTGAAAAAGTAACTGTGGGAATGGCTTTTCGGCTATTAGACTGTTCGGCTTTTAGGATTTACAGGCTAGAATAAATATTGAAAAGTAGAGAACGACCGAAAAACCCGAATAGCCTACAGTCTAATAGCCGAAAGCCTAAAAGTCTAAACAGCTAAAAAACAAAACATGAGCCATCATCATCCTGAAAATGATCCGCAATATATTGGTCTGAATGTCAATGCAGGAATTGAGAAGCCAGAGGCTGTAAGCGCCGACTCTGTTAAAAGATTCCTGAAAAAGGGCAAACGGCAGACCCTGACTTCTGATGAATACTTTGATGGAATCATCCGGGGAAACATAACGAGATTAAGCCAGGCAGTTACGCTGATTGAGAGCAATAAGCCTGAGCATCAGAAAGTGGCCCAGGAGATTATCATTAAATGTCTGCCTCATGCAGGGAAATCGGTAAGACTAGGAATAACAGGTGTTCCGGGTGCAGGCAAGAGTACATTTATTGAAGCTCTTGGGAAAAGGATTACCGGCAGGGGTGGAAAACTGGCTGTTTTGGCGATTGACCCAAGCTCTGAGCGATCGAAAGGTTCAATTTTGGGTGACAAAACACGGATGGAAGAACTTTCGTCTGACCCCAATGCCTATATCCGGCCCAGTCCATCAGCCGGTTCGTTGGGTGGTGTAGCGCGTAAAACGCGGGAAATCATTATCTTATGTGAGGCTGCAGGATTTGGAACTATCTTTATCGAAACAGTAGGCGTCGGGCAGTCAGAAACGGTCGTCCATTCGATGGTCGATTTTTTCCTGTTGATTCAAATCGCCGGTGCAGGGGATGAACTTCAGGGAATCAAGCGGGGTATCATGGAGATGGCTGATGCAATTGTGATTAATAAGGCCGATAAGGATAATTTTGAAAAGGCACAGTTGGCTGCCGCCCAATTCCGGAATGCGCTCCATCTGTTCCCGCCTACCGGTTCCGGATGGACGCCCCCGGTTGTGACCTGCTCCGCCCTTGAAAATACGGGTGTCCAGGAAATATGGGACATTGTAAATGAATATGTTACCCTGACCAGGGAGAACGGCTATTTTCAAAACAGGCGCAGCAACCAGGCGAGGTACTGGATGTATGAAACAATTAATGAAACACTTCGGAATAATTTTTATCAGAATCACCTGGTTAAACCCAGACTTTCACATTACGAAAAATTGGTTCTTACGAATGAAATGAGTTCCTTCATAGCCGCTCACGAGTTACTGGCAACTTATTTCAAATCAGTTGGAAATGAATAAATAGTGTTTGTCAATTAAATTGTTTTAATACCTTTGCCTTCTTAATATCTAAAAGCAAATTCAATCTTTACTGTAAATTATTATTCAATGAGAAATCTTCTAATTATTGTCATGGCATTGGCAGGACTTTTCTCCTGTGCAAAACCGGCCGGGTTCGTAATCAACGGACAGATTAAGGGGAAGGCAATTGGCGCCATCAAATTAATGAAATTCAACGATGGTAAGTGGGTCACTGAAGACTCAACCACCATTAAGGATGGGAAATTTGTATTAAAGGGAAAGACTACCCTGCCGGAATTGCGCCTGATTTCTATGGGACCTCAGACCATTGTTGCTCAGTTCTTTGCTGAGAACGGATCTCTCTCGCTTGAAGCCAGTATGGATAGTTTAAACAGCACAGAAGTGAAAGGTTCTCAATCGAACGATGAGTTTTCAATCTTGCGGAAAGAGTTGAAAAATATCTCTAAAGAGACGCAATCCTTGCAACAAAAATATAATGCAGCGCGACAGAAGGGTAATGAAGATGAGATGAAAAAAGCCCAGATTGACTATGAAGCAATGATGGGAAACCAAAGGGTTTACACTAAAAATTTCGTCCGTGAACATCCGAAATCTACGGTTTCTCCGCTGATCGTGCTGATGCAGCTTGCCCAGACGATGTCGGCTCACGATATAGATAGTGTTGTTTCAACTCTTGATGCGTCAATTCAGTCTTCGATCTATGTGACGGAACTTAAGAAAGTGGCTGATAAAATGAAAATTACAAATGTTGGTTCTCCGGCTACCGATTTTACCCTCAATACACCTGAGGGAACCCCACTGGCTCTTTCGTCACTGCGCGGGAAATATATTCTGATCGATTTCTGGGCATCCTGGTGTGGCCCCTGCAGAAAGGAAAACCCAAATGTGGTAGCAGTTTACAACAAATATAAGGACAAGGGTTTTGATATTCTCGGAGTATCGCTCGACCGCGAAAAAGGGGCCTGGGTTAAGGCGATCGCCGATGACCATCTGACATGGCACCATGTTTCTGATCTGAAATTCTGGCAGAATGAAGCCGCTGTAAAATACGGCGTTCAATCGATCCCTTTCTCCGTACTCCTTGATAAGGAGGGAAAAATTATTGCCAAAAACCTCCGCGGGGAGGAACTGGCAAAAAAACTCGCAGAGCTGATCCCATAATCAGCGCCTTAAGTTATGCAATAGAAAAAGGGGATAGCTTGAAACTATCCCTTTTTTGTGCCTTATCAAATATGTTGCGGGGAGACGATTTTTTCAATATTGATTAATTCGCATTGCTATTATACCATGAAATATTTTTGATTACAACGTTGTCCTTTTAATATCCTAAGCACCAAAGCGGTAAGATATCTGCAGCAAAAAACAGATAGGAAGAGGTTAGGTGCAAAGCACCGCATTATCAAACACCCAATTGGGCTGAAATATTTTGGCGCCCAGAACCATGGGGGGATTTTGACTTATTCAACAAATCAGAATATTCTAATCGGAATGGGGTGGTCAGGTAATAGACAGGGTTTGATAAATATTCAATTACCGACAGGAATTGTTAATCCTCTTCCTGGTTTTTCTTCGTAAGACCTTTATAAATCAGGTAAAGAACGTAAGTACATCCAATTGCTATTATGATGATTATTAGCTCTTTATAGTATTTGTCGAGAATATTCTTTTGAGAATAGAAGAAATAGCCCAACAACGCTAGAATCAAATTCCAGGCTGTCGCCCCGATCGCGGTGAAAAGGATAAAGTCACGCATTTTCATGTTCGCCAACCCGGCAGGTATTGAAATCAGGTGACGAATTCCCGGAACTAACCGGCCAATCAGGGTGGAGGTCTTTCCATGTTTCAGGAAATAGTGTTCTGTTTTCTCAATGGCAGATTGATCAATCATCATTAAATGGGCGAGACGGGTATTGGAAAATTTAATCAATAATCTATTTCCCAGCCACTTAGCCATATAGTAATTGAACATTGATCCGACTATGGCACCCAATGACCCTGCAATAATGATCAGAAAGATATTCATATCCCCATTTGCAGCTTTATAGGCAGCAGGTGGAATGACCAATTCGGACGGAAAAGGGATAAATGTGCTTTCAATCGTCATAAGTAAAAATACGGTTGAATAGGTAATATGTGCCATATACCAGGTCAGGACCTGTTGAAAGAGTGCTCCCATAGAATATTTTTTGCCAAAGCTAAACTTTTCCTGGTTGAAAAGAAAACCATGGGAACGGATTAAACGGGGGTCAATGAATATTATTAATCGTACAGACACATAGCTGTCTGTCTGCACACCTACCGCATTTCCAGCAACCAGGCAGCAATCACGGCGGCTTGGGGAGCAAGATTGTGAAATTCAATATCTCCGGTTTGAGTGAGGATTACTTCGCGATAACCATTGGGTGAGTTAGAAAGATCAGGGATAATAATTTTGCAGATTGCACCCCCCATATCGTTTCCGCGGTTTACCGGCTTACTCATATTTCCGTCAATTGCAGATAATGCAAGGTGTTGATAATATTCCAGATCTGTAGCTTTGATTAAGGTATCCTTTTTAACCGATGCTTTGATGTTATTTTGCAGCGCAGTTAACGATATCTGGTTATTTTCGGCAAAAATCCAGGGAGTTGTTTTATCGAATGTATACATTTCACCCGTTGGAGTAATCGTAAAACCACCATGAGAGAATCCCCAGGCATAATTTATTGATTCATACTGGAAGTAACAATCGACCTTGCTGACAGAAATTTCAAACGGAGCAGTAAGGCAGGAGCCCAGCAACAGGGATGTTAGAAGTAGCAAAATACAGAAATTTAATAGTTTATGGCTCATTTAAACTGGTTTTTTTAAGATTAGATGTTTATTTAATTCTTTTATAACGACTTGTAACAGTTAGGATTCCGTCACTATTCACTAACGAAAGTGTATCATTTGATATCGAGTACTGTTCCGGCCCTCCTGTGTCAAATTTAATTAAATAAGTATTATACTTTCTATCTACAGAAACTACTTTGTAAGTGCTATATCTGCTTGATACACTAATATTTCCATTTTGGTAAACATAAAAGACGGAGTTCCACGTAAAAGCAATGTCAAATGCAGGATGAGCCGTGTCTGGTTCCCAGCATGCTGTAGTAGTCGTCCCACCGCAGTAACTAAACCAAGACCATTGACCAATTAAACCGGATGAAAAGTCAACCGAATTATCCGTTTTACACCCCAGACAGCATCCAATAATTAGTGGCAGAAGTATTCTCTTTTTCATATCCAGATCTGACTGACTAATTGAATGTTAAATGATTGACCTTTAAACTAAACTGCATAGGTTTTTAGACTTTGGCAAAACGCGCTGATAATACCCCAGACAAAGGGTTAATTTGAAAGCAATGGATTTTCAACCTTTCCGGCAAATAGAATGGCTCCTGTATCCTCTTCGGTAATAAAGAAGAGAAATGGCCGTGTGGCATGAAACCGTGGTCCCCCGGGCCCCATGCTCATAACCCCGATGGCAACCGAAGTTGCTGCTGTAGCCTCAGTTCCCTCTTCATTTACCTCAATGAAAGATTTGTGCTTTACTTTTGAAATATAAAGTTGGTCCATGGCATTTATTTTGGAGAAATTGGCCTCAGTTTTGGAAAACGCAACAGACATCCCGAGCGAGGAGAGGATATCCTTAAGGTCGCTGTCCCATGAGAATTTAAACCGTGGTATCCATACCTCTACTTTACGATCAGAGGCCAGCGCTGTTTTTAGATTCTCCCATACCGAAGTATCCAACTGCTGAATAAGTTGATCAGCAGATTTCCCTTCATCCGGCAAGAGCAAGACCATCTCAAACTTTCCATTGCCGTAAGGCATCTTTAACGCCCGGTAGCCGGTTTGTTCCGAATATCCAAAATGCTCCTTCATCATCATCAGGGGAACTGTGTCCGATATACCTGAGGAAAGAGTAAAAGGACCATCTTCAGTTTTTGATTTATCAAATTGCACCTGCCACTTTCCCTTGAAATAGATGGCATTAATGAGATACATAATTTCGTCAGCCGAAATCTGATTCACGATTGAAGGTATTTTACCTTTCGTTTTGTCCCTTACCCAATGGTTTATTGTAGTTAATGCAGCCTGATTAAAATCGAGTAATTGCACCCTGGCATCATAATATTTCTGATTGGCGGAAATAAACGGTTCCCGTACCGGATACCCTTTTTTGATCCAGATCGAATTGGCAATTCCCATCTTTACCCTGAAGTCGGCTTTTTTAAGAGTATTTACCAGGTCAAAATAAATCCGATTGATCTCATTTATATTCAGACCATTAAGGCCTAATGTACTGATCATTTTGCTCTTAGTGAAGCCTTCAGCTCCGTTGAGGGTCATACTCAGCGCCAAGGAAATACTTAATGGCGAAACCATCACATTATGCCCCTGGCTATCCGGAATTTTTGAAAAGAGATTAAAGGTAAATGCGTTACCTGCCTTAACCAGACTCAACGATTTTTGGGTCATTACTACCTCACCAGGGTCTGGTTTTGGCGTAGTATTGTTATGTGCTAAGGCGTTATAGAAAGCCGGAACTATCATTACAAGCGAAAACAGAACTTTTATCATTTATATTTGGAATTAGTGTTCCTGTAGAGTGAATACGCATATTCTCGCAAAAACGCTACAATCAGGATAGCGTTTTTGTTAAAATACAAAATATTCTGAAGGAACGCAACCAATCAGCCAAAAAAGAACTCTTAGCGATAAGATTCTTTTTCGTTCTTTAACATATTTTACAATTATTAATGTGAATTTTAATGTTCCTTCGGGTCATAATTTTGCTGTACCCTAAATTTAAACGTGATTTGTGACGAACCTCGAAGAAACGATACGAAAATGTGCATCAGGCGACCGTAAAGCTCAGGCGGCAATATACAGCCACTTTTCATCAAAAATGTATGGGGTTTGCCTGAGATATTCAAAGGATGCAGGTGAAGCGGAGGACAATCTTCATGACGGATTCATTCGTGTATTTACAAAAATCTCACAATTTGGGTTTAAAGGGTCGTTTGAAGGTTGGATGAGGCGTATTATGGCCAATACTTCGCTCGAGAAATTCAGGAAAAACAATGTGCTTTATCCCGTTGAAGACATGCTGATCTTCGAAAGTATCCCGTATTCCGAAGAAACCATCTCTTCCATCTCCGCTGACGACCTGCTCAAAATTATACAGGAACTTCCTCCACGCTACAGGATGGTGTTTAACCTTTATGCCATTGAAGGGTATTCCCATCAGGAAATTGCCAAATTAATGGAAATCAATGAAGGAACCTCCAAGTCGAATCTTTCACGGGCAAGGGTCATCCTTCAGAAAAAGGTGATGGAGAATTTCGGATTAGAAGAAAACAGAGTTACAACACAGTTATGTTGAGTGAAAATAATGAGATAGACCAATTATTTAGCCGGAAATTTGAGCACTTCGAGAAGACCCCGCCTGCTTTTGTCTGGGAAAGGATCAACAAACGACTCAATTACCGTTCCAGGTTCCTGACCGGGCTAAAAGCAGTAAGTATTGCTGCCACAATTGTCATGGCCGCTCTTGCAGGATGGTGGGTGAACAATCCATCAGGCAAACCGGATATTCGGGTTAAACAGGCAGCCGTTCAAACGGATAAAAATACAGTCAAAGAACAGGTTGCCAATAATATGCATCCGGCTGTCAGTGATTACAAGAGTGCACCGGAAAATCCTTCAAAGGTTAATAAGAAACAAACAAACAAAATGACCTTGCAGCCAGTCATCGTTGCAAATACCCCTGTAATTGCCGGGAATGGTCAAATAATCAGCCCAAAGTCGGGTGATCAGGCTGTCACAGTACCTGACATTGAAAAACCAGGGTATTCAGAGCCTGACCATACAGGTACCGGAAAACCCATAGTACAATTTGTATTCCCGGGAAATACCGACCACGGCACATCCTCTGTAACTGACATAAAAGCAGGCGTTTCATGTCCATTTAAGACGATCTCTCCGGATGTCGCTGCCGGAGTTACTGTTTTTCATCGAAATCAGAAAAGGAATAAAACATGGAGCCTTAAAGCCGAATTTGCCCCGGTCCTGAGTAACCGGCCTCAAAATAATGTTCAGATAAGTGAGCTTAATTCTTCAGGGTTTAAAAGCGGTAATGTTAAAGTCAATTCAGAAAATTCATTTACAGCAGAAATTTTGGCCGGGTATAAAGTCAGCAAACGTATATTGGTTAAGTCCGGGGTAGCTTATCGGAACATCAGGCAAACCGGACAAAATAACGATGATAATTATTTAAACCGGCGCTTTGAATATGTTGAAGTTCCTGTACAGGCCTCCTGTAAGCTGGCAGAGAGTAGATTAGGGATAAGTATTGTCGGAGGATTCAGCGCTGCCTATCTGATCGGAAATCGTGAGGTCATCTCTGTAAACAACGAACAGACCAGCAGAGGCAAAACAGCCGGCATGCAATCATTGACCTATTCGGGATTACTCGGGCTGGAAATTGGATATGATATTACCAAACACCTTACAATAACCGTCGAACCTCGTTTGCGACATGATTTAAACTCATTAAGCGCCTTTAATTCTGTTAATTACAAAGCCGATCATCTTGAAATAGCTACCGGGCTGACCTATTGTTTTGACTGAGTTTGTTTGCCTCAATTGGATTCCATGCTGGAATCACCTAACTTTGCAAGCTTATTTTATGCTCTCTTATGGAAGATTTAAACTCAAAGAACAATAGATATAGCCTCTCACAGGTAGTGGTTCTCCTTTCGGTAATCTCTTTTTGTGTGATGGTTGGGGGCCTTTTTTTCTGTTCTCACTCAGATGTGGTTAAAAATCCCGGAGTAGAATCTCCTGCTCAGACGCAGAAAATCTATTTCTCCTCGGTGCCACTTCCTGAAAAACTCGATTTTGCACATGAGCCCGTTCCTCTCGAAAATTTCGACGTCAGGGAATCGCTTGACCGGGAGATGTTGATCGTGGCTAATTTCCATTCCCAGGCTCTCCTGTATATCAAGAAAACAAATCGTTATTTTGCGATCATTGAACCAATTCTCCGGAAAAATGAGGTTCCTGAAGACTTTAAATACCTGGCGCTGGCTGAAAGCGGATTCCTGGACAAGATTGTCTCCCCATCGGGCGCGGCGGGAATCTGGCAGTTTATGAAAAGTGCGGCTATCGAAAACGGACTGGAAGTCAATGATGAGGTGGACGAACGGTATCACATTGAAAAGGCGACTGAGGCTGCATGCCGGTTTCTCAAAAATTCATTCGCAGTTTATGGCAACTGGACCATCGTTGCTGCCACATACAATGCAGGGGTGAGTGGAATCGGGAGACAGGAAATCCAGCAAGGTAGCAAGAGTTATTACGATTTGCTGCTGAATGAAGAAACCTCCAGATACCTTTACCGCATTCTGGCCCTTAAAGTGGTTATTGGCGATCCGATAAAATACGGATTCAAGGTGAATGAGGATGAAAAGTATCCCATCATCCCCGTGACCGAAGTTAAACTGGATGGGAGCATCAGGAATTTCACCGATTTTGCCAGGTCCAACAATATCAATTACAAGTTATTCAAACAGTTTAACCCCTGGCTGAAACAGACCTACCTGAAAAACCCCAGGAAAAAAACCTATACTTTTAAGATCCCGGATGTTGGGAAATACCGTAGATTTGTTTTCACGGATTAAACCGGGTCAAACTGAATTGACCCCTATACCGAAAAGATTACCAGACAGATGGATGGAGAAGATAAGATTGTTGTAAGGGGTGCTCGTGAGCACAACCTCAAAAATATAGATGTTGAGATACCTCGTAATCAGCTGACTGTAATTACCGGATTAAGTGGCAGCGGCAAATCGTCGCTCGCCTTTGATACGATTTATGCAGAGGGTCAACGCAGGTACATCGAAACTTTTTCTGCGTATGCGCGTAGTTTTCTGGGGAATATGGAGCGCCCTGATGTAGATGAGATCACCGGGTTAAGTCCCGTAATTTCCATTGAACAAAAGACCACCAATAAAAATCCCCGTTCCACGGTTGGCACAGTCACCGAAATCTATGACTTTCTCAGGCTGCTTTATGCCCGCGCGGGGGAAGCCTATTCCTATAATACCGGGGAGAAGATGGTCAAATATTCCGATGAACAGATCATTAATCTGATCAATGAAAAATTCCAGGGGAAACGCACCATGATCCTGGCCCCGGTAGTTCGTGGACGGAAAGGACACTACCGCGAGCTCTTTGAGCAAATTCGTAAAAAGGGATTCCTCTACGCCCGTGTTGATGGCGAAATCCGCGAAATGACTCATGGCTATAAAGTGGACCGCTATAAAAATCACCACATCGAAATGGTGATCGACAAGATGGTTGTCGATGAAGTTGACCGGAAACGGCTTCGCGACTCGGTTGACACTGCCATGAAACATGGTCAGGGAATTATCATGATCCTGGATGCAGAGTCAGGCGATACCCGCTTTTTTTCGCGCCACCTGATGTGCCCCACTACCGGAATTTCGTATAATGATCCTGCTCCGCATAGTTTCTCTTTTAATTCGCCCCAGGGGGCCTGCCCTAAGTGTAATGGGCTTGGGGAGATTACCGAGATTGATCAGGCAAAACTGATTCCCGATCCTTTACTCTCCATTGCAAAGGGGGGAATTGCACCACTCGGCCCGCAAAAAAACACCATGATTTTCTGGCAGATTGAGGCATTATCTGAGAAATACGGGTTCACGCTTAAGACCCCGGTTGGTGAGATTTCGGAAGAGGCACTTAGCGCCATATTATTTGGTACCGGTGAACGAATACAGCTAAAAAATTCGCCGTTAGGAAGCTCGATCGATTATATGATGACCTATGAAGGGATTGTCAAATATATTCTGAATCAGAAAAATGATAACCTCTCAAAAACGGCGCAGAAATGGGCCGACCAGTTTCACAAAAGCATGACCTGCCCTGAATGTCACGGTCAGCGGCTGCAGCAGGAACCCCTTCATTTTAAAATCGACGGAAAGAACATCTCGGAACTGTCAAAACTGGATATTTGCGAGCTTTCCGATTTCTTTGATAAAATTGAGGAGCGACTCAGCAGCCGTCAGTTGCAGATTGCCACTGAGGTGATCAAGGAACTCCGCACCAGGCTCCGGTTCCTGATTGATGTGGGATTGACCTACCTGTCGCTCGATCGCCCAGCCGGAACTCTTTCCGGGGGAGAATCGCAACGGATCAGGCTTGCCACTCAAATCGGATCGCAGTTGGTGAATGTGCTCTATATCCTGGATGAGCCCAGCATTGGATTGCATCACCGCGACAATCTGCGGCTGATCAATTCATTGCAACAGCTTCGCGATACAGGCAACTCGGTGGTAGTGGTGGAGCATGACCGTGATATGATGCTGCAGGCCGATTACCTGATTGATATGGGGCCCTTGGCCGGAATTCATGGTGGTGAAATTGTTGCCGCAGGTCTTCCGTCCGAGGTGCTGAAACACAATACATTAACCGCGCAATATCTTACAGGAAAGAAAAAAATAGACGTTCCGGACAAACATCGGTCCGGGAATGGCAAATCTTTAATTATCAGGGGAGCTTCAGGCAATAATCTTAAAAACATTGATGTTGAATTTCCGCTGGGAAAGTTTATCTGCGTGACCGGAGTTTCGGGAAGCGGCAAATCAACGCTTATCAACGAGACGTTACAACCTATTTTAAGCCAGTATTTCTACAAATCATTACTCGACCCGCTGGCCTACACCTCCATTGATGGGATTGACCTGATTGACAAGGTTGTGCAGGTTGATCAGTCTCCAATTGGCAGAACACCCCGATCGAATCCGGTCACCTATACCGGTGTTTTTACGGATATCCGGACGCTGTTCACCCTCTTGCCCGAGGCAAAAATCAGGGGGTACAAGCCGGGGAGGTTTTCGTTTAACGTCAAAGGGGGCCGGTGTGAAGAGTGCGAAGGTGCCGGAATGAAGGTGATCGAAATGAACTTTCTACCTGATGTTTATGTCCATTGCGACAAATGCAACGGGAAACGATATAACCGTGAAACGCTTGAAGTACGTTACAAGGGAAAATCGATCAGTGACGTCCTTGATATGACCATCAACCAGGGAGTTGAGTTTTTCGAGAGTATCCCCGCCATTGTCCACCGGGTATTTTGATTTTTTTAAATCGGCATAATTCAGTTCCAGATATTTGTCATCGCCCCAATATGGGAGCCTGTCCCAGACGGTATGTCCGAGTTCCAGTTCATGACCCGGCACGACCAAAGCCGGATCAAACCCTTTAACAATCCGGAAAATGTCTGTAGTCCATGCGTTTGGCATCAGGATATCCACTTTGTGATATTTGGCGACCCGATCAATCCAGTCAAAATCGCCCATCATATCTCCCTCATTGATCTGGTCACCGGTATGGGCAACGGTTATCCCTTCGGGGGTCGTAACCATCGAAACATTATTAATGGCAGAGGTAAGCTGGTGTCCGGGATAAATGATGAGATCCAGATTACGGTTATTGGCTAGTTTTAGTTTCTGGCTTTTTTCGGCAGTCCGCTCAAGGTGAGTGATCTTCGCGAAAATCGGGTCACCCTTCCAGACCTCTTCGGGTGCGATTACCGGCTTTCCCTGTTCCAGAAATTTTTCCGCCATCGCTTTGTCTGCGTGATCATGATGTTTATGACTGATAAACAAGACATCACATTGACTAACAATCTGTTCCATTGTTTCGGCCGGCAAGGCAAAATCGGGTGAATCGGACGAAGCGCCTCCAACAAGGTCGAAGGCAAGGGTGACCGATTTGGTACGCACGATAAACCCCATATTGTACAGCTTCCAGATGATCGCACCCTGGTCTGCTTTGGTTTTCACCAGTTCTTTAATCAGGTGATCTGCCTGTGTGTGGAAGAAATCTATGCCAGGTTTCCGGAACGCGGCAAATTTTTCATGAAAGACGGCATCCATCAAGAGTTTGGCGAATCCCCGTTCGCGCCCTTCATGGATAACCGGGGGATAAACAGCCAGAATAGTCTTTACCGAATCGAGGAACACCGTTGCCTGTCGATCCAGGTAATCATTATCTTTCTGACTCAGCTGAGGATCAGGAAGCCCGCCCTCTTTGTGCTTTTGCATACTCTGGGCAACGGTTTTCCCGGGAGTGAAAAGCCCGAATAAAAGTATCAGTAGGAAGCCGGTGAATATTTTCATGATATTTATTTTTTCCGGTTAACGCTTATTTCATCTAACCGTGAATTTAACAAAGAAAATGGGTAGAGCACATTGTGAACCTTCTCAACCACAAGTTCGTTAGGCAACCTAAATGTCGATTTGAGCCGGATATCTTTGGACGAGGCACCGATCCTCACCTCATAAACCCCCGGATCTGCCACCCACGCCGATTTGCCGGTCCAGAAGGAGGCGATGGAGCGGGCATCAAGCACAAAAGAGAGTTGCTGGGTTTCTCCCGGTTTAAGCAGTTTCGTTTTGGCAAATCCCCTAAGCTCCTGAAATGGTTTTTCAATACCCGATACCGGAGCGGACAAATAGAGCTGAGCGACCTCTTTACCCGGTACTGTACCGCTGTTTTTCACGGTAACGGTTACCAGGATCTGATTATTGAAAACCGCGCTGCTTAAGTTCAGGTTTTTAAATTCAAAAGAAGTATAGGAGAGGCCGTACCCAAACTCGTATGCCGTGGGTATCTTGAAGGAGTCAAAGTAACGGTAACCCACATAAATTCCTTCATTATAAAGTACCGGGAGTACTTCAGCTGTTTTTGGACCCTCATCCCCTTTATATTCGCCGGATGAAGGAATGTCTGAATATTTCACAGGAAATGAAACCGGCAATTTACCCGATGGGGTGACAACCCCTTTGAGTACATCAGCAACGGCATTGCCCCCTTGCTGTCCGGTTTGCCAGACATGAAGAATAGCATCGGGCAGGTCGCTCCATCCGCTGGTTTCAAAGAATCCCCCGACATTCAGAATTATAACAACCTTTTTCCCGGCGGCATGGTAACTCTCACAGACATCCTGGATTAAACTCAGTTCTGTTTGGTCGAGGGGAATAAAACCGTTGTCATGACCTTCTCCTCCTGACCTTCCAATGGTGATCACCGCGATATCGGATTCGGCCACCTGCCTTGAAATGGTGGCTTTTGAAAGATCAAGTTCCGGATGAAAGGGAATAATTCGCCGGTAAAAATAATCGGTTACTTTGCGGTTATTGACCAGTATGGTATCCACAAAATGTGAATAGGTCTCATCGAGGAACTTAACTACTTGGTAGCCTGCCTTTTTTATCCCTTCATTAACCGTGACCGAATGTACAGGCTTTGATTCGCCGCTTCCCGACCCGCTTGCCACGAAGAAGTAGGAGCCTTTGCTGAAGAGTGCTACCGTTTTGATACTCGAATTGAATGGAAGTGTCCCTGCGTTATTCTTTAGCAAGACGATTGCCTCTGCTGCCGAAGTTCTGGAGAGCGAGACATGGGCATTCGTGTCAAATTTAAGTGAAGGTTTATAACCTCTGCCACGGGGAGTTTTCATTTTAAATTTCAGGACATACTCCAAACTCCTGTCGAGATCACTTTCATCGATGGTTTTGTCTTTTAACGCGGCCCTGAATTCGGCTCTTTCAGTGTCACTTCCGCTCATCATCAGATTACTTCCGGCCCTGAGTTTAGCAACTGCATTACCAAGTCCGTCCCAGTCGGTCATGAATACTCCGTCGAAGCCCCACTCATCCCGAACGACGGTATTGAGCAATTCGGGATTTTCGGAGGTATAGTATCCGTTGAATTTATTGTAGGAGGTCATGATTGACCAGGGATGGCTCTCCTTAACGGCGATTTCAAAGCCGCGCAGATAGATCTCACGCAGGGCTCTCTGACTGATGATCGCGTCGTAACTTCTCCGGTCTGTCTCCTGGTTATTGGCCGCAAAATGTTTTATGGCGGCTCCCACACCTTGTGACTGAACTCCGCGCACATAGGCTGCAGCCATTTTTCCCGACAACAGGGGGTCCTCCGAGAAATATTCGAAGTTACGTCCGCACATTGGATTACGCTGAATATTGAGGCCCGGCTCGAGCATTATATCGACATTGGATTCCAGAACCTCCTTCCCGATAGCCTTCCCCACCTTTTCGATTAAAGGGGTATTCCAGGTTGCAGCCATGGCAGTTTCGCTTGGGAAGGCGGTGTAGCGAACTTCCTGCGTTGAATCTTTCGGATTGGTGCTTGCAATGGTAATCCCCCCCATTACTGTAGATTTAATACCCAGCCGCGGGATGCCCCAAACCTGCCCGTCCACTGCCGGCACGAACAGGGGTGATTTAATGGCGGTGGTGTTGTCCTCAATACTAATTCCCGATTTGGGATCATAAACCGGTACACCAGGAGGAGGAGTTTTTCCGTCCCCGACTCCCACAATGAGGGCAATTTTTTCATCAATTGTCAATGCCGCGATTAGATCATGAAGTTTATCCGTGGGGTGCTGTAAACCAGTGTGCCGGGCACAACTGCCCAACAGTGCCTGCAGCACCACCAAAAGCAACACAACACTTAACCGGACATTCATTTTGGCCATAGGGTTATTTTTTATGCTGACTTAGTTCCTCCATCGCAAAATTTGGGTACATCACATCATGGACCCTTTCAACAATCTGTTCTTCAGGCAGATTAAAAGAACTGTCCAGACGGATATCTTTTGATGATGCCCCGATATGCACCTTGTAATCACCCTTGTCGGCTACCCATGCTCCGATTCCGCTCCGGAAAGAGGCGAGTGTGCGTTTATCGAGTTCAAAGGAGAGGGTCTGGCTTTCACCAGGTTTGAGCAATTGCGTTTTGGCAAATCCCTTAAGCTCCTGCGCCGGTTTCTCCAAGACCGAATTTGGGGCCGAGAGGTATAATTCGGCTACCTCTTTGCCGGCAACAGATCCTGTGTTTTTTACCTGAACGGTGACATTGATTTTGTCGGAGAAGGTATCTGAACTCAGTTTCAGGTTAGAATACCCGAAGGTGGTATACGATAACCCAAATCCAAACTCGAAGGACACGGGCACATTGAATGTTTCATAATAGCGATACCCGACATAAATCCCCTCCTTGTAAAACGAATTGACCGGATTCTCTGCCGGTTCTCCCGGGAAGGTTTTGGCAGATGGCACATCTTCAAACTTCATAAAGAAGGAGTCGGGAAGTTTACCTGACGGATTGACTGCACCTTTTAAAACGTCGGCAATGGCATAACCTCCCTCTTGTCCGGGCTGCCACGCTACCAGGATGGCGTCGGGATAATTTTTCCAGCTGGCAGTTTCGCATACCCCGCCGATATTCAATACCACAACCACCTTTTTCCCGGCAGCATGATAGGTTTCGCATACGTTGCGGATAAGGCTAAGCTCTGTATCTGAAGTTGGTAAATAGCCATTATCATAACCCTCGCCGCCGCTGCGACCGAGTGTAATAACGGCAATGTCTGAATTTGCAACCTGCTTTTTAACCTGCTCCGGAGTCATAGCCATTTCGTCATGAAATGGGATTAGTCTCTTTTTAAAATGACCGGGAGCCTTACCATCCTTTATCCCATTATTAGCCAGCATCACCGGATTATTGAAGTAATCAGGTACCAGGTTCTGCTCCATAATATTGGCATTAAAAGCAGTATATGAGTCTTCCAGCTCTTTTAAAACCTTGAATCCCGCTGCTTTAAGTCCTTCATTTACTGATATTGCATACTTATTGCTCCGGATGCCGCCGCTTCCGGTCCCGGCTTCAATCAGGTAGTAGGAAATCTTGCCGAAAACGGCTACTTTCTTCACCCCCTTAAACGGAAGCGTCTTGTTATTGTTTTTAAGCAGCACCACTCCTTCGGAAGCCGCTTCACGGGCGATCTTTGCATGGGCTTCCAAATCAGGCTTTTGAGTAGGTATATGCCCTTTTGCCCGCGGAGAGTTAAGCTTAAGCTCCATGTTGTAAACCAGGTTCTTATCCAGGGTACTTTCGTCAAGCGTCTTATCTTTGAGTGCTGCGGTAAGTTCTTTTACCTCATCCTGACTGCCCCCCATCAGCATGTTGTTACCGGCACGTACTTTGGCAACGGCGCTTCCGTAACCGTCAAAATCGGTCATGAAAACACCGTTGAATCCCCACTCTTTGCGAACGATATCATTCAGTAATTCAGGGGTTTCGGCGGTATAGTAACCGTTCACCTTATTGTAGGAGGTCATGATTGCTTTGGGATGACCCTCTTTAACCGCTATTTCAAATCCACGGAGGTAGATTTCGCGCAATGCCCGCTGACTGACCACTGCATTATAAGACCTTCGGTTGGTCTCCTGGTTGTTGGCCAGGAAATGTTTCAGTGTTGCTCCTACACCGGTGGTTTGCACCCCTCTTACCATTGCTCCGGCCAATTTCCCGGATAGCATTGGATCCTCGGAATAATACTCAAAGTTACGTCCGCATTTTGGATTGCGGTGAAGGTTCATGGCAGGCATCAAAACCACGTCGTAGTCGTATTCAAGCGCCTCATTTCCATAGGCTTTTCCTACATTCTCCACCAACTCGGTGTTCCATGTTGAGGCAAGGCATGTCGAAGTGGGAAATGCGGTTGTATAAGAATATTCGGTTGCTCCCTCAGGATGGGGATCCCTGTTGACTCCTGACGGGCCGTCGGTCAGGGCGGATGACATCACGGAGAGTCGCGGGATAACCATTTTTGAGTTCTGATTTGCGATGATAATCCCTGTTCCCTGTTCCGTTGTCTTTGAAATCGCAGCCGGGAGGAACTTCCCGTCCCCTACAGACATCCCGATTTTCTCATCAGGTGTCATTGCTGCAATCACCTTTTCAATCTTGTCTTTTCCCAACTGAGGCAGTCGATCCCCGGCTTTGGACTGAATGAATACTTGCATTGCCATCAGGGACAACACCCCGATAAAAAGACTTTTAATTCTCATTTGAATAGTTATTATATTGTTGTTTTAAGCTAATTGAAAAAAATGTTTTGTTCTCTCATAAAGGTTTGATCAACGATGATCAAAGCCCCGGCACTGACGGTTATTAAATTTACTTCATCCCAGGAATGCCACGATCCGGGAAAGTTCTGTTTCCAAATTAAGGCTCCTGGCCGGATCGTTTACAACTGGTTATTATTGTTGATTATCTTTGAATTACGTTCCATCCGTCCACTTTTAAGACTGCAGGACCTGATCCCTGATCCACTTTATTATAGCGTACTTTAATCGTTTTTTCTTCACCCGGGAATAGTGAAAAATAGTTGTCACCCCAATATGCCGGAGTGATTTCATCCCCACCTGCCCCTTTGGTCAGCGCGAGATGAATCATAAACGCGAGATTCTTCTCCGGGTTTTTAATCTTCACCAACCCCTTTATTTCAGTACTATCCTGCTGAATCTCAAATGATTTTTCGAGTTCAACTTTGGGAAGTTTCTCCAGATCTGTAAAATCGGCTGTCGATTTTGGTTTTGTGGAGAACAGGTCCCAGTCAAATCCAAGCGGGCTCTTTGTCTCAATCTTGGCCCCCTCTATATCTTTAGTGGTGGAAAGCCAGTAGAAATTGTCGGTAATCTCCCGGCCGGAACCATCTTCAAGTTCCAGTTTCAGAAAATAGGTTTTGCTCAGACCTGATGGTAAGGCAATTTTAAACGCCTCGGTTTTTCCATCAGGACCAACGCTGACGACTGCTGTTCTGGATAGTTTTTTGCTCAGGTCAAAGTTGAAAATCTTTGCGGTTACCTTTAGATCCTTATAGTCCTGATACCGGCTGTTGACCACATAAATCGAATTATCGTCATACGAATACTGGACGTGCAGCGGTTCGCACGCTTTTTTGGCACCGTAATAGGCCCCGCCAACATTGAGGTACCAGTCGACATATTGCCAGCTGTAAACGGCAGGCCATGCAGCGTCGTATTTCCAGGTGGTGATTCCGAGCGCTTCATACTTGTTGCGGGCATAGGCCTCAAACATTCCGCGTGCACTCTCGTAATTTAGAGCCATCCCCTTGGTGCAGAAATCGGCAATTCCGGTTGCTTTTCCGTACCGCATATCCAGCGCTTCGAGGCCGGCTGTGAAATAGTCAGTTCCCTGGAGGACGGTATGGAACGAAAAGGTTTCATTGTGGATTGGCCATAATGCCTTTTCGGGCAATACTTTGCGCATGCTCTCATAAGGGGCGAATACGCCGCCGATTCCGCCAGACTGGGCGAATCCCCAGGCTCCATCATCATGGTGAGTATAGTAATGGGAAGGGTTGGCGTAGGCCCAAAGTTCCATGGTTCCGGTGCGGGTTCCCCCTGTTTTAAAACGATCCTGGATATTAAACGCTCCTGAATGAGGCTGATAAGTTCGTTGGGGAGTGTATTTGGCAACCAGTTCACGGTAGTTTTTATCAAGATTTTCGGTCGGGAAGGTTTCGTCATGACCCAGAAAATGAATCAGGCTCGGGTGGTTTCGGATGCGGAGCAGCATATCCTCGATGATGCTGATGGCTAGTTTCTCGTCGGGAAGGTTACGGCCGAAAAACTGCTGGATCACTAAAATTCCATTTTCATCACACAGGTTGTAGAAATCCTCGGTTTCACGAATGGAGAATCCCTCAGACCGAAGTGCATTCAATCCCGCCTCTTTGGCGTAGTTGATTAATCCGGCATACCGGTGTGGTGAAAGTCTCAGCAGCATATCGCTGGTCATCCAGGCACCGCCTCGGATCAGGATGTTTTTGCCGTTTACCTGGTACCCGCGCCAGCCGTCTTTATTGATATAGGTTGAAACCTCACGGATCCCGAACCGGACAGGCTCAATGGCCGATAGGTTCCCTTCGGTTACAAATGATAGCTTCAGATTGTACAATTCCTGGGTTCCCGTGTTTATCGGCCACCAGACCCGGGGATTCTTGATGTTAAGCTGCGCAAATTCGTCCGGTGTAAATTCGACTGTTTTCGATTCTCCCGGAGCCAAAATCACCTCCTTGTTGAACAGAATATTCTCAATTATCCCCTTGAGATTTCCCTTTACCGGTTTATCACTTTTATTGGTTACCCTGGCGGAAATGGTGAGATGAGCATTTTCAAGTGAGGGAAGGTCAAGCTTGGTAACCACATAAGGATTCCGGATCGAAACCGGTCCGTCAGCTGAAATGAATACCTTCTGCCAAACCCCCATATTCAGATCGGGTGGTTGCGGGTTGTGGTCGTCCCATCCAGTGGTAGCTTCCACCTGTTTGGTATAATATTGGAGATCAGGAATCCTGCCTGGTCCATAAACCTGGATTGCAAGGCAATTTTCAGAACCTGGTTTCCCCCACTCATTAATGTCGAATTCGAATCGTCGGAACATCCCCACTATAGCGGAAGTATCTGCAATCTGATGTCCGTTCAGCCAGACATTCGCTTTCAGATTTATCCCGTTAAGGTGTAAAGTCAGGTATTGCCCTTTCCATTCGGACGGGAGCTCAAAAGTGGTGCGGTACCACCATGAGGGGCGGAAGGGGCTCTCTTTGGGCATCGAAAGCCAGCTGCCTGAACGATATCCGGGAATAGCTTTGAGGTTATCCCCATAAAACGGGTTAGGGTATACTTTATTTTCAACCAAAGCTGCTAAAACGGTGGTGGGTACAGTCGTTGAATACCACTTGTCGGGTTGAAAATCATTCGCCGAGATCTTGCTTCCGTCCTGGGAAACCGAAGCAGATGACTGGATTTGCCAGTTGTCTTTTAGCTGAAGTACCCCTGGGTCAGGTCGGATGCAGCTTTCAAACAATGCGATGAATGCTGTTAAAAACCAATAAATTATACACTTCATGGATTCCATTTTGAAGGCGCTTAGAAGTTAAAATCCTGAAAAGATTTTCCGTCAGCTGAAGGATGAATAACCCCCAATGAAGCGAAGCTAAATTGGGGGTAAAGAATCGAGTCTAAAACCGGAACCCTGACAGGGTTCAATTTTAACGCCTTAAATAATATTCAGCCCACTAAGGGCTGTTGGCTTTTGTTCTTCGTAAACCCCCGGTGCAGCTTGCGGAACCGGGGGTCCTTAATATGTAACTCCTTGCGGAGTTTCTGGTTAGTGATCACTTACTTGCAAATGGCACAAGCGATACGGCATTGCATATCATAGGATATCAATAATTTAGAGCTACAGTATGATTTGTCTTTCGTCAAAACATTCAATGAAATATTTCAGCCCAGATTTACCACCTCGCCCGTTTCGGATGATTTGTAGGCGGCATCAACGATATCGAGAATAATCTGTCCTTCAATTAAACCGGGAACCGGTGTTTTGCGGGTACGGATACAATCGACATAATGCTCCATCTGACGCGTGTACATCGACTGATCGCAATGTTCAGTTTTGGCAGGAAGTTTGGCGTCAAATTTCCCGGGTGTGTTTCCGACTTTATATTTGAGGAAGGTTGGAAAAACGTTTGCATAGCCCTTAGTTCCATAGATACCGGTAGCTGCTTCCGGACCGTCCATGTGAGGCTGCCACCAGCCGCTTTCAACGATCGATTCAGCGCCATTGCTCCAGGATATCATGATAATTCCTGAGTCGTCAACATCGTAATTCCCATAATGGGTACCGATCTTGGCATAGACCTTTGTTGGCATTGGATCACCCAGAATGTACCTGGCGGTGTCTATGGCATGTACCCCCATGTCTGCAAGGGCTCCGCCTCCGGCCAGGGCTTTTTGGGAGAACCATCCGGCAGGCCCCCAGTTTTCGTGGATTCCATATCCCTTGGTTTTGACAACCTTTCCCAACTGACCAGAGTCAACTGTCTCTTTTACAAAGTTAACATCGTTGTCGAAACGCCACATGTGACCCGTCATCACTAACTGATTTCCGGCATCGGCAGCCGCTTTGATGGTGCGGCCTTCCTCAGCACTCATGGCCATTGGTTTTTCAAGGAAGACATCTTTACCATTATTGAGGAATTCGATGGCAAACGGCGCATGGAACTTATTGGGCGTTCCAATGACAACGGCATCAATATCCTCTCTTTTGAACAGTGAAGTAACATCGGTTGTGGCTTCCCTGATATTATATTTATCGGCAAAGGCCTGTGCTGCTTCAATTGGGAGTCCGACAACGACTGCAATCTCAACGCCGGGAATAGTCTGGAGTCCGCGCGCATGGTAGTTGGAAATATAGCCTGCGCCGATAAGGGCAATTTTTATGGATTTCATAAGTAAGTATTATATTGATTTTGAAGTTGAATCCCTTCAGGATTCTGGTCAGATCGCGTATTTCTACCGTGGGTTTCACCCCCGGTTATTCGAATTAGACCCTGTTCAGGGTTTTCAGGAAGCTAAAGTCTGAAGGACTTGTCCGCCAGCTGGCGGATTAATAACCTCCGGCGGAACCGGAGGTTATGGCATGTATGTCAGCAGTAACCCTGAAGTGGGTTCATTAGTTTAATGGCCAGAAATTAAAGGCTTTCGGCGTTGTCGTAAACCTTTTGAATGGCAGCTGCAACCAGCTCCATGTCGGCTTTGGTCCCCATCAGAATTTTATGATGGATACAGGCTGATCCTTCAAAGTGAATTTTATCACAAACAGGCAGATCAAATCTTGCGGGATCGATGGCGGCCCAGTACTCTTCATTAAGTTTATGACGTGCAGGCTTCGTCTGAGGGGCATACAGTGAGCATTTATTCAAAGGGGTGTAACTCGCTGCCACTTCAATTCCAAGTTCTGCAGTAAGGGCTGCCCGGAATTTGGCAACCGGTAAACCTTTGAATTCAGCCTGGTTGTACCGGAATGAGAAATTGAAATAAGACTCTTTCGTTTCGCGGGCATCCCTCCGCATCGGGATGATGCCTGGGATCGCTTTAATCAACGAGTTCAGATATATACCATTTTCATCCCTTACCCTGTTTTGTTCCGGTAATCTTTTCAGACCTTCAACCAGGATTGCCGCCTGAAATTCAGTGATTCTGAAATTCCCTGACTGGCAGAAATTTCCGGCATCAAAATAAACGCCTTCACCTTTATTGGCCTTTACCGTTGTTTCAGGTTCAGGTCTTCTTCCGCAATTGCGGAGTGCATCCAGTTTTTCATACAATTCGAAGCTATTGGTGGTCACTGATCCCCCTTCTCCGGCGGTCAGAATTTTGGATAACTGGTAACTAAAGCTGCCAATATCCCCGATGCTTCCGGCTTTCTTGCCGTTCCATTCACCGCCATGTTTATGGGCGCAATCTTCGATCACAAACAGGTTGTGTTTTTTTGCGATCCTGAGCACTTCATCCATATCTGCAAAATTACCATATAAATGAACTGGCATAATGGCTTTTGTGCGGGGAGTTATGGCTTTTTCAATTTCCCGTGGATCAATACACCAGGTATCTTCACAAACGTCTACCAGGACTGGTGTAGCATTTACATCAATGATCGTGGCAGCAGTGGCTTGCCAGGTCAGTCCCGGAAGGATCACTTCGTCCCCAACTCCGATGCCGCATGCTTCCAAAGCCATTTGTAAGGTGACAGTACCATTTGCAGCTGCAACGGCATATTTAACGCCGCAAAATTCGGCAAAGTTTTTATTGTACTCAGTCTCTTTGGGACCGTTATAAGACCAGACACCACTATTCAGCACCTCAATCAGGGCATTTTCTTCATTTTTATCCCAAACAGGCCATTGGGGCCATGGATTTACTTTTGTGTCACGAACCGGAGAACCTCCAAGTATTGCTAATTTTGTCATAATAAAAGGTATTAAATGATCTATTCTTAGATTTAAAAATCTGCTTTACAATTAACTATGAAGTTAGTTTTTTCGAAATAAGCTTTTCAGGCTGACGGTTTTGTTGTTCACCAGTGGTTTGGCCCAGAAACTGAGACTCAGAATGTAGCCGAGTGTGACGAAGATAAACAACATCCCCACCTTAAGCGAAGCGATATCGCTGATAGCGCCGATCAACAGCTGAACAATGGCACCACCGGCAATACCGGTCATCAGGATGCCTGCAAATGAACCGTGATGTTTGGCGACCGAGTTTAGTCCCAATGAAACAACCACAGGGTACATCACCGAAAGGAAGAACCCCGACATGGGGAAGGCCCATAAAGACACCTGGGTCCCGGCAGTCAAACCGATTGCGACACACACCATTGCAAGAATGGTAAACCACCTCAGGATTGGTTTACTGTCGTACAATTTCATCAGCACGAGTCCCAATATGCCTCCGATGGTCATAAGTCCCCAGAAATAGGAAACAGCATCGGCCCCTGCCACGTCAGGATTGACATCATGGTATATCTTTAAAAACTTGGACATCCAGTAAGAGATGCCCTGTTCAGAACCCACATAGGCAAAAACGCCGAGGAAATACAGGATCACATATTTATTTTTAAACAGCTCGAAGTAGCTCTCTTTTGAACCCACTTTTTCATCTTCCTGTAACTCGACCGTTGGAAATTTTACCAGGAATACGACGACGCACATCAAAATGGCGATCAGGGCAAAAACCCAGTAAACCGAAACCCACGACATCGCCTTTGGAACCAGGGTGGTCATCAAACCAATCAATGGTTTATTCACATTTCCGCCGTCGATGTTGGTTACAAAGTAGGTATACATTTGCGGACTGATAAACGAGGCCAATCCGAAAATCAACTGAGCCATTACTGAAAAAAAAGCGTAATTTGTTTCGCCTCCCGAAACGCGTAAAAGGGGATTAATAACCACCTGCAAGGCAGCCATGCCGGCTCCGATGGTAAAAAGCGAGATAACAAATACATTGAACTTAGGGGAAAGGGCAAACACAAGCGCCCCTGTAAATGCGAACAAAAATGCCGCAATCATCATTTTCTTTTCCCCGAATTTTTCAAGCCAGAATCCCGAAGGGATCGACATGATTCCGTAAGCGATAAAAAAGGCAAACGGAAGCAAACCTGCCATGGTTTCGGTCAGCGTAAAGCTTTGTGAGACTTTGTCATTGAGTGCTCCAAGAATGTTCGTCAGAAATGAGATGACAAAAAACACGAACATGATCAGAACAACCAGGAAATAATTTTTCTTCATTTAATGAGAATTAGTTACAATTTTTAAAAATCAACGAGGCCGCTCCCAGGCAGCCGGCACTATTTCCAAGAGTTGCTCCGACAACATCTGTAAACCGCGAACAATCGGGCATGACATAACTGAAAGCTGACTTTTTGATCATGTCGATATAAAACTGGCCTGCCTCTGAAATCCCCCCGCCAATGATCACCTTCTGGGGGGCAAAAGTATTTATGAATCCTGCGATAGCATGTCCCAGATAATCAGTGTGTTCCTGCATGCATTCCACAGCTGCGGCCTCACCTTCGAGAAACTTCTCCACAATGTAATGTCCGTTAATCCCGCTTTGGTCTTTTCCTGAACGCGCTGCATACTGGCCGATCAGGGCACTGGTCGAAGCATAGGCTTCAAGGCAACCCCTGCCACCACAATTGCAGGCAATTCCTTTATGGTCAATTGTAACGTGCCCCATTTCAGTCCCCCGGTTTTTATACCCGCCATAGAGTTGTCCATTCATCACGATTGCCCCGCCAATTCCGGTTCCGACCGTAAGAAATATCACATCGGTGCATCCCTTTGCAGCGCCGAAAACTGCTTCTCCAAGTCCCATCACATTGGCGTCGTTATCAACAAAGACGGGTAATCCAAACTCCTGTGAATAACGTTCCGAGATATTAATCTTTTCCCATCCGTTGAGGTTATCGGCGCCTCCATGAACTATGCCGCCATCGACGATACCCGGAGAGCCGAATCCAATTCCAATGACTTTGACATTTAATTCTCCGGCCTTCTGAATGACTAATCCGATGGCTTTACTCACGGTGTTGAGAATATCGTCACGTAAGGCTTTACCTCCAATCGAAAGTTTATCATCAAAAAGAATATCTCCATTTTCAGAAACAAGAGCAAACTTCACGAATGTTCCGCCCAAATCAATTCCTACTGCATATCTCATAAATTCAAATCTTTACGTTTGATTATTTTATAGTTTTCTTTTCGACATTCCATCCCCTGACCTCCAGAAGCGGTTTGCCTCCATCCGAATCGGTCAGGTAATAACTTGCCTCATAGGTCCGTTCCTCGCCGGGCAACAGCGTCACATAATTATCGTTCCAGTAAACCGGAAGAATAGGCAGATGAGTCGAAGGGTTTATGACATCGAGGAACAAAAAGAATGCAATGGTCGGTGAAGGGTTCTTAATCTTCAGGCTAACCTTCCCAAATTTTTCATTCTTGTTAAACTTGTAATCATAGCTTAATTGAACTTTGGGTAACTGATCCAATGCTGTATAGTCGGCAAATTGTTTGGTTGGAGTATAGAACGGCCATGACAATTTTTTGTAGGCTTCGTAATCCAGGATATCCTTTTTCAGTGGCAGCCAATAGATGCTGTTATCGACCTCCTTATTGCTTTTGTCATAGATCCGGATATCCAGAAACCAAACGGCCGTCAGATTTTTTATTTCCGGTAGTTTGTAGATCAATTGAGAAATATTCGATTTGATATTTCCCTTCCACTGACCCGCAAAGATCTCCTTTGAATGGAGGTCAAAAGCTCTGATCTTAACGGTAAGATCCTTTGCTTCAGCAAGATCTTCATTTGCCAGGTAGATATCGTCGAAACCATAGCGGTAGATGGCATGAAGCGGAGTACAGGCCTTTTTAACTCCGTAAAAGGAACCATTGGGTTCGAGATAGGTATCGTACAATTGCCAGATCATCTTGGGCCATGCCGAATTTAGCTGCCACTGGACCAATCCGGTGCTCTTAGGTTTGTGGGCGATGAAAGCCTCAAACTGTGGGCGCATAATTTCATAATTGTTCACCTGCGCCTTAAAGGAAAATTCTTCAGCACTGGATGATTTTCCATATCTGCTGTTTATCGCGTTGATGTCGCGGTCGAGCGAGGTAAACTCATTTCTTCCTGTATGATATTCCCAGTATTTTTTATCAATGGGCCAGAGGCTTGTCTCAGGAAGCATTTTTTTCAGTGAGGAGAGGGGTGGAATAGCGGCTCCAGGGCAGGTTTCGGTATTGAATCCCCAGGCTCCGCCAAGCTTGGTATCTGTGAACCAGTATTCAGGGGGTGTCCAGGCATAGGGGCCCATCATTTTCATTCCGGTAGGTCCGCTGATTTCGCTTACCAGCGGAACGGTGGCAACTACATTGTTATCCTCTGTTCCTGCACCGCCGGCAGAGGTTGAGTAAGGCCTCGAAGGATCGTATTTTTTGAAAAGCTCAACATATTTCATTTCAAGTTTAGGACACGGAAGTTTATCGCTTCCCAGCATCCAAAGATATACACTTGGGTGGTTGCGCAACCACAACATCTGGTCTTTCCAGGATGCCGAGAGCAAGGCAATATCCTCATCACCTACGGCACCTCCGTATTTTTCATGACACGGTTTTTTCAGGTATTCCTCCCATTCCCAGATGCAATTATAACCGATCATGACCAGGACACCGTATTCGTCACAAAGGTCGTATAGCGTATCGTCCTTCCCCCAAAAACCCTCGCAACGGATACTGTTCAGGTTCATGTGACGGATATATCTCATCTGTGCCTCGACCGATTTGCGGGTATCGCGCAGGAAGATATCGTCGGCCCATCCGCCCCCTTTGACCAGGATAAATTTCCCGTTGATTTCGAATGTCCTGTTTTTATCTTTATTCAGATAACTGCGAATTTCCCTGATGCCATATTTCTTGCTGACCTTGTCAATTACCTTGTTATCAGCAATAAATTCAACATTTAAATTATAAAGTTTAGGGTTTCCCATCCCGTTTGGCCACCACAATCCGACGTTTTTGACCGTCAACTGCTTGTATTCGTTTGGATTAAACCGGTAGGATAGGGTGTCATTCGCCGGAATGGTGACTTTTTTCTCAACGTTACCCAACTGGTAATTCACCCGAAGAATTCCTGAAACTGGTTTATTGGTGCTGTTCACAAGTTCGGCCTGGATAAACAGATCTGCCCCTTTCTTGGTGACGGTATCTACCCGGGAATAGACAAAAGGGCTCCGGATTTTTATCCCGTCATTGATTTCAAGAAATACCTCCCTGAAAATACCCATGCTGCGATCGGATGGGATCGGATTCCAGTCACAAAATCCGAGTGAGTATTCGCCATAGGCATATTGTGACAATTTCAAAGCAACGGTATTCTCTCCGTTCTGAATGTAAGGATTGATATTGAACGTATACATCCGGAATGTTCCGGCAAAGGTGTCGCTGCCAACAACCTTTTTCCCGTTCACCCACAGGTCGGCACGGTAGTTAACCCCGTTAAAACGAAGCGAGACATATTTTTTCAGATCTGTACCGCTGAGTTTGAAGGTTGTCCTGAACCACCATGGATTTTTAAACTGGAGGGTATCGACATTTTTCATGTTAATGCCAAAAGTGGGATCTTCGATAACCTTACCCAGGGCAAGACTGCCCAAAACCGTGCCGGGTACAAATGCTTTATACCAGCCACGGGTATCATAGCCATTTTGGGAGATCACCTTTTCATCCTGCCCGTCTAATTTAACAGACGGTTGCATTTTCCAGTTGGAAGAGATCACTTCTACCCTTGAACCAATCCGGGGATCAGACATGGCACGTGCAGACAGAAGTAAAAAGGGAACTGCAAGGAAGAAAATTTTAAACGATATTTTTACCGGTCTATTCATTCGTAAAATCTTGATTTCTAATACCTATAAATATTTAAAAAGCACAGATCATTTTGCACATTTAACAAAATGACAAGAGAAATACATTAATTTGGTATTGTGTTAATTGTGCGTTTAATCAGGGTTCCAATGAGAACCTTAACAGATTCAAAGAAAAAAGATTAGGCCAAGAATAACTTCAAGTATTTTATTCAGTTTACATCTAATTTTAACCTCACATTCGGTTTTCACCTTTTATCATCGCAAAAAAGGTTAAAATTCTTAACAAGAAATATCTCCGGACGGAGATAATAGCGACTTAACAGTTTAGGCTACCCTTGTTTACTGATTTTTTCCAGTTTCTCAAGGTTGATTACTTTGATTTTTCTCCCATCCATGGCAATCACCTTTTCACTGGCAAATATTGACAGTGTGCGGATTGCATTGGAGGAGGTCATATTTGAAAGGTTAGCAAGGTCTTCACGTGGGAGGTATACTCTCAAGGTCTTATTGTCATGCTCAAATCCATATTTCTCAATCAGAAGGAGGATGGATTCTGCCAGTCGTCCCCGGATATGTTTCTGGGTCAGACTTACGGTTCGGTGGTGCGAAAAGCCCAGTTCCAGGGCAAGGTCTTTTAAAAGGGCAAGGGCAAAATTGTAATTCTTCAATAAAACGTTGTAAAGAATATCTGGGGGAACCGTTATGATTTCTGAATCTTCAATGGCAATAGTGGTTCCATTATGTGGTTCGCCGGCGATTAATGAACGGTAGCCGATTAGTCCATTTTTGGGTATCATCCGGATAATCTGATCCCGACCGCCAATGCCCTCCTTGATCAGTTTAACCATTCCCTCTTTCAGGTATTGCATGCCAACAGGCATTTCACCCTCACGGTAGACAAACTCATTCTTCTTATACCGTTTTACATCGTGGCTTTTTTCAAGTATGGCCTTTTCTTCGGGTTTTAAAAGATTAAAAATACAATTCTCACCCTCAAACTGACTCTCGTAGTATTGACCTGAATCCAACATTGATTGCCCGATTAACTGTTATAAAACATCAAAATTAAAAATTTTATCGAATTACAACGCATATTTTGCAACAAGAGGCATCTTTCTTCCAAATCCGAAAGCTTTTGACGAGACCCTAAGGATCGGAGGTGTCTGGAATCGCTTATATTCATTTCTGTTCACCAGTAGGATTGAACGCTGAACAGTTGCCTCATCAAAACCATCGGCTACAATCTCTGCCGGACTTTTTGCCAGTTCAATATAATCAAACAATATTTTGTCCAGCACTTCGTAGTCCGGCAATGAATCTGAATCTTTCTGGTCCGGTCTCAGCTCAGCGGAGGGGGGTTTTAAGATGGTGTTCAGCGGTATAATCTCCCGATTGCGGTTAATGTACCTTGCCAGTTCAAAAACGTCTGTTTTGTAGACATCACCCAGAACGGACAACCCGCCGTTCATATCACCGTACAATGTGCCGTACCCGACCGCAGATTCGCTTTTATTTGAGGTGTTCAGCAGAATATGGCCAAATTTGTTGGACAAACCCATCAGAAGGGTTCCGCGGATTCTGGCCTGAATATTTTCTTCGGCCAGATCGTGAGCCCGTCCTTCGAAAACGGTGGCAAGTGTCTGATCGAATGCTTCGACAACCGGGTGGATTTTAAGAATATCATATCTGACTCCGAGCGTGTCAGCCAGTTTCACGGCGTCATCAATCGAATGATCGGATGAAAACTTTGAGGGCATTAACAATACATGAATATTTTTGGCTCCGAGCGCTTTTTCAGCAAGCGCCAACGTGACCGCTGAATCAATTCCTCCTGAAAGGCCCAACGTGGCGGTTCTGAATCCTGTTTTTTGGAAGTAATCAGAGATTCCAAGCACCAGCGCATCATGAATCTTGGCAATGGTTTCAGATTCAGGCTGAATGACATGTTTGGTATTGTTATTACCGGTATCAATCATTGCAAAATCAGGTGAGAAATAGGCCATTTCATGAATTATGGTGCCGTTATGATCCACGAAAAGGGAACCACCGTCAAAAATCAATTCGGTCTGAGCCCCTACCTGATTGACATAAATAATCGGCACCTGGTATTTTCGGGCGTTATCCAGCAGAATATCTTTTCTCAGTTTTGCCTGATTATATGAAAAAGGGGAGGCCGAAAGATTAATGATCAGATCAGGATTTTGCCGGCAGTACATCTCCACCGGGCATAATGCGTAAAGATTCTCCCGGCCGAAAGCGCTGAATACCGGCTGATTAAACCATAGGTCCTCACAGATCGTAACCGCAAGTTTTAAACCGTTCAGTTCTATGAGGGTAAACTCCCTGTTGGGTTCAAAATGACGGTATTCATCGAATACGTCATAGGTGGGGAGCAGGGTTTTGCTGTGGACACTCTCGATCCTGCCTTCCTTCAGGAAATAGGCTGAATTAAAAAGCATTTTCCCGTTTGGGGATTCGTTGATGCTCGGGGCGCCAACCAACGCGGCAATTCCATGGCAATGGAGGGCAATGCGATTGACCGAATCAATACACTTGTCAATGAATTCGCGCCGTTCGAGCAAATCGTTGGGATAGTAGCCACAAACCGCAAGCTCCGAGAACACCACAAGTTCAGCACCCTGATTTTTGGCATTTTCAATGTTCCGGATAATCTGGTCCCTGTTGGCCTCAAAATTTCCAATATGGTAATTCAACTGAGCAAGTGCAATCTTCATGAAAAATCTCTTTGTTTATCGATAATCTGCCGGTTCAGAACCTAAGATCTGACCGATTCATCCGGCTGGTTTAAAAAATGAAACCTAATCTGAACCGGATAACATTTAACGTAGTAACATCTTTAACTCCAGCATTGACTGTTGTATCGCTGAATCCGTCAGAATAGACCAATCCGCCGGTGATGGCGTTTCCGTGGCCCAGTTCGTATTCCAGGCCGGCACCAATATTCAGACCGATGGTATAAAACCTTATCTCATTTCTGACTGCCTGTTTTTCGAAGCGGGGATTACTGGTTGTTGCCTTAGTTTTCAGATTAAACCAGTTCGTTAAACCAAACTGGGCATAAAAGCGCATCCGGTTAAAGTCTCTGGTTCGCATCTTCAGGGCCAGCGGGAACTCTAAATTAGTAAGGTAATAATCAACTTTTGTACCGGCCGGGAGTAACGTGCCGCCAAACGGGATTGCCTTATTATAGGTGAGGGATCCCCCCATGGTACTCACTGTCATTCCTGTGACAATCAGGTAAGTATCGGAGTGCATAAAAATATCCCCTTCAACACCGTATCCATATCCCAGATGGCTTTTGCCTTCATCAATAAATTTAGAATCAGAGGTCATCCACGACACCTGGGGACTTGCAATAAAAGTAAGATCAAACCTCTTCTGGGAATAGGAAGGAGTTATCGCCGAGAATAAAATAAGCACCAGCATGAGTTTTTTCATGTTGCCAGAAATTTTAAATTTGGTTGTCCCGCTCATTTTATACTTTTACGCCAATCAATAGAACAAATGTAGTTAAAATTTAAAATGGTGATCTATGCTTAAAGTTTTCCGCCTGCTTCCGCTGATAATTTTATGGATCGGCTGTCAAAGAAACCCTTTGAAAGTTGATATTTCGGGCATCGATTTAACACTCAAACTGAAGAGACTTGATCAGGATATATTTAAGGTTACCCCTGGTAATCTGAACCAGATTATGCCTCAGTTAAAACAAACCTACGGTTCATTTCTTGATGCTTACAATGAAAACATCATCGCTGTAGGCGATCCTTCCGATTCGCTGTATGCCGGTTATTTGAATGAATTTCTCCGGGATCCGGTAAGGATTTCGGCAAAACAGAAGATCGACTCTGTTTTTCAGGATATTACGGGCCTTCAGAAAAAACTGGAAGACGGCTTCCGTTACTTCAAGTATTACTTTCCTGCCAAACGAATCCCCCAAATAATTACCATCATTTCCGGGTTTAATCAGTCGGTTGTAATGACGTCGGATGCCATCGGAATCAGTCTTGACAATTACCTTGGAGCTGATTGTCCATTTTATACCAGGCTTGCACTTCCGGCTTACAAAAGGGAGAATATGTACAGTGCCAAAATACCAACGGATGTACTATATGCCTGGGGGATTTCTGAATTTGAGTATGATGAGTCTCACAATAACCTGCTGTCGCAGATGGTCTACCAGGGGAAGATGCTCTATTTTTTGGACGCCATGTTCCCGGAAGATCCTGATAATCTTAAGATTGGATTCCAGCCTGAAAAACTGAAATGGTGCAGAAAGAATGAAGCTGGAATGTGGACTTATCTTATTGAGCACAAACTTCTTTTTACCTCCGACCGGATGAATATTGTGCGGTTTATCAATCCGGCTCCGTTTACTTCAAGTTTTACCAATGAATCTCCGGGAAGAGCAGGCATCTGGCTTGGCTGGCAAATTGTCCGGAAATATATGAAAAAACACCCGGAAATCACGCTGCCTGAATTGATGGCAGATAACGATTATCAGAGGATCCTGAATGATTCAGGTTATGCTCCGGGAGAATAAGTGAACTATGCAAGAGTGAGGGTCCGACTTAAAGTCGGGCTCTCACGCTCTAAGAATATAAAATTTATTTCACCTGAATTCGGACGTTACGCACCCAAACATCGTTTCCATGATCCTGAAGACCAATATAACCCTCTTTGGCAACCTTGGCCCAGTCGGGATTATAGGTTGGAAATTTTGAATTCTTCACCAGCTCATTCCATTCAGGAGTCCAAAGGTGATATTCAAGAATTTTCTGACCATTTTGAAAATGGATTACAGTACCCTGGTAGACAAGTATCTCAGCGCTGTTCCATTCACCGGCAGGTTTTGTATTCTGTGGATTGGCCGGAATCAGGTCGTAAAGTGAACCTGCCTGACGATTGCCGTCTTTACCCAGCATAGCATCAGGATGACGGTCATTGTCCAACAGTTGGAATTCAGGGGCTGTTCTCCAGATCTCCTTACCGGGGATCTCCTGTGCAAGGTAGAAGATACCCGAATTTCCCCCTTCAGAGATTTTCCACTCAAGCTTCAGGTGGAAATTTTTAAATTTCCTGTCATAAATAAGGTCTCCGCCATTTACAGAGCCAGCTTCACCATTTCCCGAACCCTTTAAGTGTATCGTTCCATCCTCAATATTCCAGTCAGATGGAAAATTAGTCTTATTATAACCACGCCACCCATTACTGGTTTTACCATCAAACAGCAAAATCCAACCGGTTTTTGCCTCTTTTTCTGTAAGGGTATTTATTGCACTCTTCTCCTTATCGCCCTCTTTTTTCTGGGTAACGGCGCTGGAGTTAAAGACGAAAAAAACAGAAACTAACAAAATTAAAAGTAAACTTTTCATTGATAAAGATTTTAATTTGTGAATTATATGACTCATGCTGAATTGATTAGATATCATAGTGATAAATAATAGCCTGAATATCCGGTTGCAAATTTTCAAAAATCTTTTGGATTTCAACTCTTATTTTGGTTAAAATAAGGGGATTGGATCCAATAAAAGTTGAAATCAACTGATTTGCATTGCAATAGGCAACTTCATATGTCCTGAAAGAAGCGAGTTACAGGACCTTGATTT
>Ga0364922_10194_pt3 | contig 35296 bp, 35 predicted proteins | sample ExccelJu500001D4_2_FD_206955 | JGI IMG/M metagenome (GOLD analysis project Ga0364922, IMG submission 206955) | Enriched cells from Trout Bog Lake Hypolimnion, Wisconsin, USA - BchlTB.June20.5000.01.D4 | ecosystem: Environmental > Aquatic > Freshwater > Lake > Hypolimnion/Profundal zone | place...
GCACCAGGGCAAATTGCAGCGTGGTGAGGATCGCATCGCCGCGATAAATGGCGAAACCAATAATCACCGCCACCAGCGACACCGCGAGAATGATCAGGTAATTGCCGATTTTCAAAACCGCCTTTTGAAAGTGGCTGACCGTGTGCGCTTCCTGCACCAGTTGCGCCGTCTTGCCGAAATACGTTTTCTCGCCCGTGGCGTAAACCATTGCGCCAGCTTCACCCTGACGGATGATCGAACCCGAAAACACCGCGTCGCCGGATTTGCGCTCGGCGGGCAAAGACTCTCCTGTCAGCGCGGACTGATCCACCTCCACCGGGTCGCCGTCCAGCAGCCGCGCATCCGCCGGCACAATGTCGCCCAAGCGCATGCGAATGACATCGCCCGGCACCAACTCGCGCGCCGGCGGGTTGACCCACTTCCCGTCGCGTTTCACCCGGGCCTTGACCGCCAGCTTGGCCTTGAGGGCCTCGATGGCGTTGCTCGCTTCGCGTTCTTCCCAGAACCCAACCACGGCATTGGCCATCAGCAAGAGCAGGATGATGAAAAAATCCGGCCAGTGCCCGACCACGCCCGACAGAATCACCGCAATCTCAATCATCCAAGGAATGGGTCCCCAAAAATAGGAGAGGAATTTCAGGAAAAGATTCGTCTTCTTCTCGGTTAGTTCATTTGGCCCATATTGAGTGAGCCGTTTCTGCGCCTCGGCTTGAGTTAGGCCGTCCGGCGACGATCCCAATTGCTTCTCCACCTCCGCCAGCGGCAGCGTTTTCAAATCGTCCTTCGCATCGGGCTTCGAACCCGGCTTGGATGCGGGTGCCGTTGGCCTCGATTCTGCGGATGCACTCGGTTTTGGTTCGGGAACCTTGGGCTGGCCGACAGCAGGTGGTGTCTTCATTTGGATGCAGGTTACGCCTTAGGTTGACCCAGTTCTATGGGGTGTTCACCTGATGCAAGTCTTACCGTAGGTGGTTCAATCCCTTTGGGTCCTTGGATTTCAATTTTGATATTGCCGCACTCTGGGAAATGTCTCCTTTTTCGCCGAGCTTTTCTTCGATTAAACGGCGTAGTTGAATGATTTCATCTTTGACCTCTTGAACCAATTTTTGACCAGCAATTTCTGATTTTGGATCTTTGGCATCGCGATCTATTAGAAGGCTGGCGAAGAGAGCGGTGAGATAACCAAACATCGCTGCTGCGTAGAGAGATATGCCCAGGCATATAACGCGTCCGCCGGTTGTCTTGATTGAATAGGCGCTGCCAATATTTGTCATCTGCATGGCTGTCCACCAAAGAGCTTTGGGATAATTCTGAATCCTTTGCGGATCATCGGAGATTGCCTCAAAATGGAGCATGCCTGCCGCACCAGCGAACGACACCACGAAGGTCAAGGCGAGCGCGTAACCGGCACCTCGACGTCCAAGGGCGCCGCGAAGGAAGCGCATTCCCTGGTCAGCGGAAGCGAAAATCCAAATCACCTGCATGCCGAAAGTTGCGGTCAAGGCACGCACCAGCGGGAAGGGCTGCAAAAAGGGGAAAAATCGCAGCGCCGAGACAACAATTGCCAAAATAAAAAGCCAGTTCTTTTTGAGAAAGGCCATTCGATTGGCAACAATCGCCAGGCGCAAGGCAAAATAGAAAATAAATAAAATCCAAATGCTTGAACCAACACCTGACAGTACCGGGCTCGTGTCATAGGCGATCTCGATGATCAGGATGCAGAACCAGACGAAACTGAGAAATAACATCGGCCATTCAAGTTTTTTCTTGAAGGCCAAAAGCTTCGGATATTTCGATGCACTGCTATTCATCTGGGCTCCGTTTTGTAAAAAGAGGCTTTTTATCCAGTCAAATTGGGCACTTTTTAACCACGGTTGCCATGCTTATGCCTTTTCCATCGCGGCCGTGTATTCGCCACGCCGCGCAACCCGGTTGCAGCGGGCACGATGAAGCAAAGCTTGCTGCGCTGCCTTCACATTGGCTTCTTTGCCACGCCAAATGTCCAAAGCCGGCTGCTGGATGGCGCGGGCAAAGGAAAATGACAGCGCCCAGGGCAGTTGTGACTTGAAGCGAAGATTCATCACATTCAACCGGGCCGAGGCCAGTTCGGCGGATTGGCCGCCGGACAAAAATGCAATGCCCGGAACCGCGGCGGGGACGGTTCGCCAGAGACTCTTCATCGTAAGGTTGGCCACCTCGTCCACGGATGCTTGCGTGGGGCAGGTCAACCCCGGGAGCACCATGTTGGGCTTCAAAATCATGCCTTCCAGCAGCACGCGCTGGCAGTTGAGCTGGATGAAAACGTTTCTCAGGACTTCCTCCGTCACCTCGCGGCAACGCTCCAAGGTATGGCCACCGTCCATGAGGACTTCCGGTTCAACGATGGGAACCAGTCCAGCTTCCTGGCACAACGCGGCATAGCGGGCCAGCGCGTGCGCGTTGGCTTCGATACAACTGCGGGTCGGAATGCCTTCACCGATGGCAATCACGGCGCGCCATTTGGCAAAACGGGCGCCCATTTGACAATATTCCTTGAGGCGTTCGCGCAATCCGTCCAGACCTTCAGTGATTTTTTCGCCGGGATGAGCGGCCAGATCCTTGGCTCCGGTATCCACTTTGATGCCCGGAATGATGCCCGCAGCTCCGAGGACTTTAAGAAAAGGCGTGCCATCTTTCTTCTGCTGGCGGATGGTTTCATCGTAGAGGATCACACCGCTGATACTCTCACCGAGACCATGCGTGGTGATGATCAATTCTCGATACGCACGCCGCGCTTCCACCGTCTGCGAGATGTCCAGCTTCGCGAAACGGTGGTTGCAAGTGGGATTGCTTTCATCCATCGCCAGCAGCCCTTTGTCGTCGGCGACCAGAGCCTTCGCGGTATCGGTTAGCATTTGAATGTTCATAAGTTAACTCGCGGCTTTTACGGGAGCTTATTTGGATTTAGATAGCCAAGGGCACCATCGGCTGCGGATGGGCATGAATCGGCCAGCGAAAGTCACCGGTCATCAAATAGACCACCATGGCGGCCAGCATTAAAATCACGCAGAACCAAATGCGCCAGTCACGATGAGCCCGTCGCCAATAAGCAGATTGGCCGTGATTAATCGGGCCGCCATTCGGATCTCCGTGTGACTTATGGCCGTGCTTTAATTCATTCATAGTTTCATTCCTCCGCCAACCACTTCCGCGCCCCGGCGGTGTCGGTGTGATCGAAGTATTGTATTTTTGCTCTCGTGAACGGCTTGCAGAAGGTCGCCATGCCTTGCTGCCACTTCTTTTCCCCGACCATGGCGAGCCGTTCAATGTCGGCGAAGTGTTTGATGGCAAACTTGGTGTCTTCCCACAGCGCGCCGGCTTCCCAGCCGTGGAAGCCGGTCATATCAAACAGCACGCGCAATTTTCCGTGCTGTCGGACAAGGCGCTCGAATTCCGGAACAAAGTGCTCGTAATCCGCTTTTAGCAGCTTCCCGCTAACGTGAACGACGAGAATCTTCCCGCCGTTTTCTTCATTGAGTTGAATGGGCATTTTTCAAACCTTTGATGCGATTGATTTCGGGCTCCGACTTATGGTCGTCAGTCGTATGTTTGGCCGAAGATTGGCCTGCAGTGGTTGCACCCCACTTCCAATTCCGAATCTCCGGCAAGTCCTGGCCGTGCTTGTCAACGTAGTGCTTGTGCTCAATGAGTTTGTCTTTCATCTGCTGTTTCAGGTAGTCGCCTTTGGAGCCCAGGTTCGGCACCCGATCCACGACATCCTTCACCAAATGAAAACGGTCTATTTCATTCTGCACGCGGATATCAAACGGAGTGGTGATGGTGCCTTCTTCCTTGTACCCCCGGACATGGAGATTGCGGTTGGTCCGGCGGTAAGTCAGCTTGTGCACCAGCCACGGATAACCGTGGAAATTGAAAATGATGTGCTTGTCTTTGGTGAACAGCGAATCGTAATCCGTTTCGCTCAAACCGTGCGGATGCTCACTCGCCGGCTGGAGCTTCATCAGGTCAACCACGTTGATCACGCGGACCTTGAGATCCGGCAGATGTTCGCGCAGGATGGAGACAGCGGCCAAGGTCTCCAGCGTGGGCGTGTCGCCACAGCAGGCCATCACCACATCCGGCTCGCTGCCCTGATCGTTGCTGGCCCATTGCCAAATGCCAATTCCTTGCGTGCAATGCACCACGGCGGCATCCATGGTCAGCCATTGTGGCAGCGGATGTTTGCCGGCCACCACCACATTGACGTAATGCCGGCTGCGCAGGCAATGATCGAAGATGGACAACAGACAGTTGGCATCGGCAGGCAAATAAACGCGCACGATGTCGGCCTTCTTGTTGATGACGTGGTCGAGGAAGCCGGGATCTTGATGCGTAAAGCCATTGTGATCCTGCTGCCAAACATGGGAGGCGAGCAGATAGTTGAGCGACGCGATTTTTCGACGCCAAGGCAGTTCCGAAGTGACCTTCAGCCACTTGGCGTGCTGGCTGAACATCGAGTCCACGATGCGGATGAAGGCTTCGTAGCTGTTGAACAGGCCGTGACGCCCGGTCAGCAAATAACCCTCCAGCCAGCCTTCACACTGGTGTTCACTCAGCATTGAATCCAAGACCCGTCCCGAGGGCGCAAGGAATTCATCATTCTTTACCTCACGGGCATCCCACTGACGATTGGTGACTTCAAAGACCGCGCCCAAAAGATTCGAGAGCGTCTCATCTGGACCAAAAACGCGGAAATTATGCTGGTTCAACTTCTCGACATCGCGCAGGAATTTACCCAGCACCATCGTGTCCTGACCTTCAATTGCGCCCGGCGACGACACCGTCACCGCGTGATCATGGAAGTTCGGCATGACCAGATCGCGCAGAAGCAGCCCGCCGTTGGCATGCGGGTTGGAACCCATCCGCTTGTTTCCCTTCGGCGCGAGTTCTTGCAGTTCCGGCTTGAGCCGGCCGTTGGCATCGAACAATTCCTCGGCCTTGTAACTCTTCATCCATCTTTCCAATTGCGTCACATGTTCGGGATGATCGGCATCCACCAGCAGCGGCACCTGATGCGCGCGGAAGGTGCCCTCGACTTTCAAACCGTCCACTTCCTTCGGACCGGTCCAGCCTTTCGGCGATCGGAGCACGATCATCGGCCAGCGCGGACGAGTCGTGTCATTTTTATCCCGCGCATTAGTTTGGATTCGCCGAATATCCTGAATGGCCTTTTCCATCGTGCTGGCCATCAGTTCGTGCATTTTCTCCGGCTCATCCCCTTCCACAAAGTAAGGCATCCAGCCACAGCCTCGGAATAATTGTTCCAATTCATCCGGTTCGATGCGCGCCAGAATGGTCGGGTTGCTGATTTTAAAACCATTGAGGTGTAGAATCGGGAGCACCGCGCCGTCCGTGACGGGGTCGAGAAATTTGTTGGACTGCCACGACGTTGCCAGCGGCCCGGTCTCCGCTTCGCCGTCTCCAACCACACAAGCGACGACCAAGTCGGGATTATCGAAAGCCGCGCCGAACGCATGGCTGAGCGAATAGCCCAGTTCGCCACCTTCGTGAATTGAACCCGGGGTAGTCGGCGCCACATGGCTGGAAATCCCGCCGGGAAATGAGAATTGCGTGAATAATTTTTTTAAACCGTCTTCGTCCTGGGTGATGTTCGGATAAACCTCAGTCCACGTCCCTTCGAGATAAACGTTGCCCACAATTGCCGGACCACCGTGACCGGGACCGGCGACGTAGAACATGTTCAAGTCATACTTCCTGATGACCCGGTTCAAATGCACATAGATGAAATTTTGTCCTGGCGTCGTACCCCAGTGTCCGACCACCAGTGGTTTAACGTCCGAGAGTTTCAGCGGTCGTTTCAGCAGCGGATTGTCGTAGAGATAAATCTGGCCCACCGAGAGATAATTGGCGGCGCGCCAGTAAGCATTGATCTTTTGGAGTAAATCCGTAGTTAGAGTATTTGTTTTCATAATTTAGAGTGGTTAACCGCCTCGCCCTTCGGGCGAAAAGCGAGGCTGCATTATTTTTGGCAGGTAGGCGTCGCGACGTAATCTGGCACATTATTGACCGTTCACCAATTGATCAACCCAATATCCCATACGATTATAGTGCTTATGAAGGTGGGTTTCATAATTACGGGTAAGGAGCGACTGGTCGGCGAATTCCGGTGAGAGCTTGATGGTTTCTCGGGTAAGATCAATCACAACTTTGCGTTCGGTCCAACTCACGCGGTGAATCCAAAGTGGCGAAATAAGAACCTTCTTCCCGGCCCACCAATTGCTTGTATTCACAATGAAATATCGAATCGCCCAGGTTTCCTCATCAATGATGAAATCCTCGACGTGACCGATTTCGCCGTCTTCGGCCTGAATGTGGTACCCAGTCACTTCGTGGCAGCTCCGCAGATGGTGATCCCAAGCTTTCTCATTCGGCTTGGCTTGCCCCCATTTAGCACGGTCACCCTTAAGGTAAGGATAATATCCCCAACTGTAAGGACCATACCAATATGTCGGCCAGCCATAGTAGTCATGGTAAGCTGCCTCGAATTGGCGGGAAACCGGTTTGTCGCTGTCCAGGGAGGGACTTTCTTCGATTTGCTTTTTGGTCAGATCGGCAACAATATTTTTATGGTCGGCATTAACCGCCACGAGCGCATACGGGGAAATCAACACCTTGCGACCCGTCAGCCATTTCCCGGTGTTGGCGACGAGATAGCGGACCGTCCAATGCCGGTCATCAAAATAAATGTCTTTGACCTTGCCAATGGTTTCCTGTTCGGTGTTCTGGATTGAATATCCGTTCAGTATCTTAACTTTGCTAAGCATAATTGTCCTTTTGTTTTGGTTGGAATAAATTGGGTTCCGTTGGCACGAGTGCCGGTCTTCAGGTTGCGCGCGTTGTGTTTGTTTTGGTATGGGGTGAAACCCTACCGCCAGTTCAGAGCTAACTGTTCACCAAATCATCCACCCAATATCCTTTGCGATGGTAATGGCCATGCAGTCCAATTTCATAATCGCGGGTGATCAGAGATGCCTCGGTGTATTCCGGCGATTGCTTGATGGTTGCGCGATCGAGATTGACGAAGACTTTCCGTTCGCCCCAACTCACGCGTTCAATCCATTGTGGTGAAATCAGGACTTTCTTCCCCGGCCACCAGTTGTGGGTATCAACAATGAGATAGCGAATCGCCCAAGTCTCGTCATCAATGATGAAATCCTCGATGTGGCCAAGCTCGCCGTCCAAGGTTTGGATGTGATGACCACTCACACTGTAGGTGCTGCGCAAGTGGGGGTCCCACCCTTTGACACCCGGGGTTGGAATCTTCTTTTCCCCATGGTCCCGTGCTTCACGGTCTCGCACAAAATAAGGAAAGGCGCCCCAACTATAGGGGCCGCCCCAATAGGTCGGATAATCGTAGTGCCGATAGTAAGCCTGCTCGAATTGGTGGGAAACCGGCTTGTCGGTGTCCAAGGATGGGCTGTTTTCGATCTGCTTTTTTGTCAAATCAACGGCGATGTTTTTTTCCTCTTTATTCACGGCGGCCAGCGCATACGGCGAGATCAGCACCTGCCGGTCCGCGAGCCAGGTTCCGGTTTCTGCAACTAAATAACGAATGGTCCAGTGCCGGTCATCGAAGTAAAATTCTTTAACTTTCCCAATTTCCCCATCAAGGCTGTCCAATTTATAGCCCTCCAGTGTTTTGGCTTTGCTTAGCATAATTCTTTTTTTGTTATTTGCGTTTCGTTTTTGTTTGCTGTGGGCGTCCGGCGGACAGCGTGTTTGACAAATCAGGTGCGCCGCGCTCGGCACGGATGCCTGGACCCAATATGCGCCGGCGCGGGCGGCATCGCTATGGGGTATAACCCGGATATATGACGAAAACCGACCTGGCTGGGAGTTTTCATTTCGACTCCTTCAGTTTTCGGTAACGGCTGATCAAGTTGTTCGTGGAACTGTCGTGTTTGAGTTTCGGTGCGGTTTTGCTTTGCAGTTCGGGAACAATCCGCTGGGCGAGCACCTTGCCCAACTCGACGCCCCATTGATCAAATGAATCAAGGTTCCAAATCGTGCCCTGCGTGAAGACGCTGTGTTCATAAAGTGCGATAAGTTGGCCGAGAACTTCCGGCGTCAGCCGGTCGGCGAGGATGACGTTGGACGGTCGGTTGCCTTCAAAAACCCGGTGCGGCACGAGCCACTCCGGCGTGCCTTCGGCTTTGACTTCTTCGGCTGTTTTGCCAAAGGCCAGCGCCTCGGCCTGCGCAAAGACATTCGCCAGTAGAATGTCGTGGTGCCGACCCAACGGAGTGAGGGCGTGGCCAAACGCGATGAAGTCGCACGGGATCAGCCGTGTGCCTTGATGAATCAATTGATAAAACGAGTGCTGGCCGTTGGTGCCGGGTTCGCCCCAATAAACCGGCCCGGTCTGGTAATTCACCTTTTTGCCGTCGAGCGTGACGTGCTTGCCGTTGCTCTCCATCGTCAACTGCTGAAGATACGCGGGAAAGCGTTTCAGATATTGTTCGTAGGGCAGCACCGCCACGGTTTGCGCGCCGAGAAAATCGTTGTTCCAAACCGATAGGAGTCCCATCAGCACCGGCAGGTTTTTTTCAAACGGCGCGGTGCGGAAATGTTCGTCCATTTCGTGAAAGCCGGCAAGCAGCGCGCGGAAATTGACCGGGCCCACCGCCAGCATCGTCGAAATGCCGATCGCCGAATCCATCGAGTAGCGTCCGCCGACCCAATCCCAGAAACCGAACATGTTCGCCGTATCAATGCCGAACGCGGAAACTTTTTCGGCATTGGTCGAGACCGCCACAAAATGCTTCGCCACGGCTTCGACCTCGCCGCCAAGTCCGGCCAGCAGCCAGTCGCGTGCGCTTTGCGCGTTGGTCATGGTCTCCAACGTCGTGAACGTCTTTGACGAAATAATGAACAGCGTTTCAGCCGGTTCGAGATCGCGCGTCGCTTCCACGAAATCCGTGCCATCCACGTTCGACACGAAGCGGAACGTCAGGCTGCGCTCGCTGTAATGCTTGAGCGCCTCGTAGGCCACCACGGGGCCAAGGTCGGAACCGCCGATGCCGATGTTGATGACGTTCTTGATGCGTTTGCCAGAATGACCCTTCCACTCGCCACTCCGGACGCGATCGGAGAAATCGGCCATCTTGTCGAGTACGGCGTGAACTTCCGGCACCACATTTTTTCCTTCCAAGAGTATGGTGTCGCCTTTCGGCGCGCGCAATGCGACGTGCAACACGGCGCGGTTTTCCGTGACATTGATTTTTTCGCCGTTGAACATCGCATCCATTTTCCCGCGCAGGCCGGATTCCCCGGCCAGTTGCAGCAATAGCTTGAGCGTCTGGTCGGTGATGCAATTCTTGGAGTAATCCAGAAACAATCCGGCGGCTTCGGCAGTGAATCTTTGGCCGCGCTTGGCGTCCGCAGCGAACAGTTTTCGCAGGGGCAGTTTTTGGATTTGTTGGTGATGCGCGACGAGGGCTTTCCAAGCCGGGCGTTGGGTGAGTGGTTTGATCGTGGTTTTCATATATTAGAAGTTGGTTACTTGAGCGCGGCGCTCTTGGACGCGATCACCGCCAGCAATTCGTTCCAGGATTTCACAAATGATTTTGCGCCCTCGTCCTGAAGTTGCGCGGCCAGGGCATCCACGTTGATGCCGGCCTTCGCAAATTCGGCCAGCATTTTTTCGCAATCGCCACCGTCGCCGGCCATGACCGAGCCAATTCTGCCGTGATCCGCGAGAGCTTTCAACGTCGCCTCGGGCATCGTGTTCACCGTGAACGGCGAGGCGAGCGCTTGGATGTAGAGAATGTCCGAGACTTTGGGATCCTTGGTGCCGGTGCTGGCCCACAGCAACCGTTGCGGCCGGGCACCGGCATTATACGCGCGCTGCGAGCGTGGAATATTTAACAGTTTGAGATATGCCTGATAGATGCGACCGGCAATAGCGATGCCAAGCCGGTTGTTCAACGCCTCCGGCACCTTGCCCGCCACGGCGGCGTCCCACCGGCTGATGAACATCGAGGCCACGGACCCAACTTGGGGATTAAGCCCGGCGGCGATGCGCCGTTCGATGCCACGCAGATACGCCTCGGCTGCGGCAACGTATTGCTCGCGAGAAAACAGCAGAGTCACGTTGACCGGAACACCGGCAAAAATTGCCTCTTCGATGGCCGGCAAGCCTTCCTTGGTGCCGGGAATTTTGATGAACAAGTTGGGCCGTTCCGCCCGCGCCGAAAGTTTTTTGGCGGCGGCAATCGTGCTGGCCGTGTCATGCGCCAGCAATGGCGACACCTCCAGCGACACCCACCCATCCACGCCGTTCGTGCGGTCGTGAATTGGCCCGAACAGGTCGGCGGCGCGGGTGAGATCATCCAGTGCGAGATCAAAAAAGAGGCCCTCGCCGGATTTCCCCTTTTCCAGCCCCTCGCGGATGGCAATGTCGTAGGCCGAACTTTTGATGGCATGATCAAAGATGGTTGGGTTTGAGGTCAGGCCGGTCACTGACAACTCGCCAAGGTAGCGTTTGAGCGTGCCGCTGTTCAGCAGGTCGCGCGTGATGTTGTCAAGCCAGAGGCTCTGGCCCAAGTCGTGCAGCTTTTGTGTGGCTTTCATGATGTCCGGTTGAATCGGTTGCGGGAACTATAACTTTTGGCGGCGAAGAAACAAATGGGGTGAACACCCCATATATTATCAACGCCCCGTGAACAAATGAAACCGCCCTGCAAGCAAGCGCTCACAGGGCGTTTCATTGGACCGAAGCGTCTCCGGTTACTTTTTTCCGTAGGCCGTGCCGTGCAACGTGGCCACTTCGTCTGCGTGATGGCGCGCGCTGGTCTGCTGCCTCTGGGCACTCTGAGCGTGCCGATGTCCACGAACAGGGTTTTTATCGGAGCGGATTTTTCATGGAGTCGGAGGTCGGGAAACCGGCGAAATCGGTTTTGTCATGGGCTGATACATCATTTCTTTGCTGAGGAGGGGCGGGCCCAGCAGTTCGTAACCGGCGTTTAGTTTTTCATTCACCTTACGCGCCAGTTCATCATGGGTCGCGGCATCGGCGTGAAAGGGCACCGCGACGATAATGTATTCGATGGGAGTTTTCATGGTGCTTGCGTCACGAGTATTTTCCCTCTTTCTTGTCGGCGGTCATCCCTTCGATGGTTTGCGCCAAGGACGATGACTGAATCCACCCGCCAACGGCGAATCAACACAGCGCGGCGCCAATCCTTAATCACTGTAACCATAGATTAGACATCAGTGGACACCACCACCGTGGCAGGTTCTTTGCGAGGATAGGGGAATATCATCAGCAGCAGGCCTCCGGCCAACGCAAACACGATCAACGCGGCAACGGTGGCAAAATCCACTACGAAACCTGAAAATGTCCAGTTCGGAAGAATTTTGGCGAATGGCGCCGCCAGCGGTGCCGTGACGCCATAAAGCCAGGCCACGAACGGCGTTTCTGGATTAACTGTCAAAAACTTGAATATCAGTCTGAAAGTTAAAATTAGTTCAGTGATGCCGATCACAATGTTAATCAAAGTCCTTAGAAGTTTAATCATAAATGTATTTTAATGCTGATTGGGCAAATTGCGTTGCGACGGATTCATTATCGTTGCCACAAGATTCGTGATTCTTCCAGTGGAATGGCCACTCCTTCGCCGTGCGGCATCGCTCGCACCGTATATTCCGCTGCTGGCCGGTTCGCCGCCACCGTGACACTGTAAACGTAGCTGCCTGCTTCGTCCGCCAGGGGATGCAAACAGGTCATTTCCTGCCGCACGGGAGGGTTGCCGTGAATTCCGTCAGCATAAAGCTCCACGCGCACCGCCTTGGGGTCGAGACCATGGAGACCGACTTGAACCTCGAATAGGTGATGCCCGCCGCGCGTCTCCAGCTTCACTGCGCCAAAGTCCAAGGCTGCCCATTTCTGTTCCAGACCGTGCCGCCAGTCCACCATTTGTTTGCCCATGGCCCCATTATTGGCCACGCGCGAACTGTAGGCCGCCGCCAACGGGAGATAGTGTTGTTCGGTGTATTCGCGCACGGTTCGGTCGGCGGAATAGAGCGGGGTCAAATGCGCCATGCTTTCCCGCATGCGCGCGACCCAGCCCGTGGGAATGCCTTGCTCGTTGCGGGCATAAAACTCCGGAATCACTTTCTGTTCCAGTCGTTCGTAGAGGGTCTCGGCTTCAGCCGCGTCCCAAGCCGGATCGTTGCCATGTTCCTGACCGTCCCCCAAAGCCCAACCTGCTTCAGGAGTGTAGGCTTCCACCCACCAGCCATCCAATTCCGAAAGATTGAGGCCGCCATTGACCAGCACCTTCATGCCACTCGTGCCGCACGCCTCCCAAGGCCGCCGTGGGGTGTTGATCCAGACATCCACGCCCTGCACCAGCCGCTCGGTCAGGTGCATGTCGTAGTCGCTCAGGAAAATCGCGTGCGGCCGGACCTCGGGTCGGCGAATGAACTGGATCCATTTCTGGATCAGGGCCTGCCCTTCAAGGTCCGCCGGATGGGCCTTGCCCGCGATGATGAGTTGCACCGGGCGCTGGGGATTGGATAACAAACGCAGCAGCCGCTCCGGGTCGTGCAGCAGCAGATTCGGTCTTTTGTAGGAGGCAAAACGACGCGCAAAACCCAGGGTCAAAGCATTGGGATCAAACAGGTGCCTGGCCTCCTCAACCGTCTCGGGCGATGCGCCGGCGGCCGCATAATGCCGGGCCAGACGGTCGCGAGCGTATTCCACCAGCGACTTGCTGGTGGCGAGGCGAAATTGCCAGAGGGTGTCATCAGAGACGCGGCGAATGTCCTGCTCCAATTTTTCCGACTTTCCCAGCCAGCGGTCTTTGCCACAGGCGTTGGTCCAAAGCGCATCCGCCGCCGCCGAATCCCAGGTGGGCATGTGAACTCCGTTGGTGACATAGCCAACGGGCACTTCATCCACCGGCCAGTGCGGAAATAGCGGGGCAAAGAGCTGCCGGCTGACTTGCCCGTGCAAGCGGCTAACGCCATTCACCGATCCGCTGCCGCGGATGGCCAGATAGGCCATGTTAAAACTTTCCGTTGCATCGTTTGGATTCTGGCGGCCCAAGGCCAGCAAGTCGTGGAGTGAAATGCCGAGTTTTTCGGTGGCATAATGGCCGAGGTATTGTTCGATGAGCGCTGGAGTGAAACGATCAAACCCGGCGGCCACCGCCGTATGGGTCGTGAAAAGGTTCCCCGCGCGCGTGGCGGCCAGCGCGACTTCAAAAGGCTGCGCATTCGCTTGCATGAAGCTCCGGGCGCGCTCCAGCACGGCAAAAGCCGCATGACCTTCATTCAGGTGGCAGACCTCCGGCTGGATGCCCAGAGCCGCCAGCAGTCGCCAACCGCCGATGCCCAGCAGCATTTCCTGCGCGAGGCGCAACTCCGGTCCGCCGCCATACAATTCGCTGGTAATGCCGCGATGCGCCGGGAAATTCGCGGCGTCGTTGCTGTCCAGCAGATATAACTTCACCCGACCCACTTGCACTTCCCAGGCGCGCAGCCAGACGGAGTAACCGGGCAGAATGATCTCCAAACGCAACCATTCGCCGTTTGCCTGCCTCACGGGTGTGATCGGCAATTGTCCAGGATCGTTGTACGGATAAAGGGCTTGTTGTGCTCCGTCCTTGCCAATCACCTGGCGAAAATAGCCTTGTTGATAGAGCAGTCCCACGCCAACCACCGGCACACCCAAGTCGCTGGCGGCTTTGAGTTGATCTCCGGCCACATTGCCCAGTCCGCCAGAGTAAATGGGCAGCGCTTCGCTCAACATGTATTCCATGCTGAAATAAGCGACGCACTTCAAAGGCGACTGCGGATGCTGCTGCTGGAACCAGGCGGGCGTCTCCACCGCCGCGTGTTTGACTCGCAACAGGTCGTCCACTTGCTTGCGAAAGGTTGGATTGGCCAGCACGCTCTTGAGTTTGTCCTTGGAAGCCGTCTGAAGAACGACCCAGGGGTTTTGCGTGTGTTCCCAAAGGGCGGGATCAAGCTGCCGCCACACTTCATCGGTGGCGTGGTTCCACGACCAGCGCAGATCCAGCGCCAGTTCCGCCAGAGAATCGAAGCCTTCGACCTTCACGGTTAAAGGACCAGAGTTCGGTTTGGTCGCCGGTGTTGTTTTGCTCATATAATTATTTTTTTAGTTTTTAATGCTGTTGTCGTTGGCTCAAAAAGCGCGCACTCGCCGGAAGGGCGAGGTCTCACCACGATCAGATTTCAATACCAGTTCGTCAGCCTTGAACGACTGAATTGTGCTGGAAGCGGTCCGATCTCCCAATTTTTCGTGTTTCTCACCGGTAATCTTCAAAGTGATGATGGCGCCGGTGATATTCCAGGATCCGCTGATCTTCCCCGGCCGACTTTGCGAAAGAGTATTAGCCAGGAAACCCAGCGGACGGATTTGGCAGACAAAAGTGCCATCGCCGTCAATTGACATGGTCTCTTTCACATTGCCAACCGTGCCCTGCCAATGCCCGACAATGGTCGTCGAATATTCCGACTTTGGGACAGTGGCTGATTTGTTTGCGCAGGACGCCAAACAAAATCCCAGAACGGCTACTGCGATTGCCCTTACCCAAGGCGTGCAATTCGATTTCATGAGATCAACTCCTTTCATCATTTATCCTTGGGATTGGCTGTGGGTGGAGTCGCTGGAGCAATCGCATCGTTCACGATGATTTGCGCTTCACTCTGGATGCGGTGCAGATGATCTATGCCTTGAAAGCTCTCGGCATAAATTTTATAGATATCTTCGGTGCCGGACGGACGAGCCGCAAACCAGCCATGCTCGGTCACCACTTTCAACCCACCAAGGGGAGCACCGTTTCCCGGCGCATGGGTGAGCATGGTCTGAATTTTTTCGCCCGCCAGTTCGGTCTGCTTGACCTGCTGCGGTGAAAGTTTCGCCAATCGCGCCTTTTGTTCCGGCGTTGCGGGCGCCTGAATGCGCTCATATTCAGGCTCGCCGAAATCGTGCCGATATTCGCGATAGATGTCCGCGGGATCGTGACCGGTCCGCGCGGTCATCTCGGCGGCGAGCAAACAGGGGACAATGCCATCCTTGTCCGTCGTCCAGACGCTGCCATCCAGACGCAGGAAAACGGAGCCGGCGCTTTCCTCACCGGCAAATCCCAACGAGCCATCAAGCAAACCATCCACGAACCATTTGAAACCCACTGGCACCTCGAAGAGCTTCCGACCAAGTTTGGCGGTGATCCGGTCAATCATCTGGCTGCTCACGATGGTCTTCCCGACGGCCGCCGAACTGGACCACTTTGGCCGGTTCTGAAACAGATAGAAAATCGCCGCATAGAGGTCGTGATTGGGTGGCAGCAAGCCGTCGCTCTTGGTCACAATTCCATGCCGGTCGTGGTCGGTGTCGCAGGCGAACGAAAGATCAAAGTGATCCTTCATGCCAATCAGCCGCTGCATGGCATAAGTCGAAGACGGATCCATGCGAATCTGGCCATCCCAATCCACCGTCATGAAGCGAAAGGTCGGGTCAACCGTTTCGTCCACGACCGTGAGGTTTAATTTGTGTTGCTCCGCAATTCGTGCCCAGTAATGGACGCCGGCGCCGCCCAATGGATCAACGCCCAGATGAATTTGCTCACTGCGAATGATATCCAGATCAATCACATTGCCGAGATCATTGACGTAGGCGGTAAGATAGTCGTGCCGGTGTGTCGTCCCGGCACGCAACGCCTGCTCGTGGGGAATTCGTTTCACTCCGACCAGCCGGGCAGCAAGCAATTCATTGGCTTTGGCCTCAATCCAACCGGTGACGACGGTGTCCGCTGGCCCGCCATTCGGCGGGTTATATTTGAAGCCACCGTCATGCGGCGGATTATGCGAAGGCGTGATGACAATACCATCGGCCAGCCCGCCTTTGCGACCGCGATTGTAGGTCAGAATGGCATGAGAAATCACCGGGGTTGGCGTGTATTCGTCCCCTTCGGCAAGCATCACCTCGACGCCATTGGCCGCCAACACCTCCAGGGCGGTGGCGCAGGCCGGAATGGAGAGCGCGTGCGTGTCCATACCCAAAAACAGCGGGCCGCCGATATGTTTCGAAGTGCGATAAAGGCAAATCGCCTGAGTGATCGCAAGGATGTGCCATTCGTTGAAGGCCAAGTTGAATGATGAACCGCGATGGCCGGAGGTGCCAAACGCCACGCGTTGTGCTGACACCGCGGGATCAGGCACCCCGGTGTAGTAGACCGTGATGAGCAGCGGCACGTTGACAAGGATTGCAAGTGGCGCCGGTTTTCCAGCCAGGGGACTTATCTTCATGGTGTTTCCTTAGGTGTTTTGCTTTCGAGTGCCGCCACTTTCGCCAACCGGCGACGAAAGCGTTCCGCACCTTTGAATCGCGCGGCGAGAAAGGTCTGCAATAATTCCCAAGCGACCGCGTGACCGACCACGAGGCCGCCAAAACAGATCAGGTTCAAATCATCGTCCTCGACGCCTTGATGCGCTGAAAAGTTCTCGTGAATCAAGCAGGCCCGAACCCCCGCGACTTTGTTCGCGCAGACCGATGCCCCGACACCGCTGCCACAAATGCCCACGCCGCGCTCCACTTTCCCGGCGGCGACCGCCCGTGCCAGCGGCACGATAAAATCCGGATAGTCATCGCCCTCCTTTGGCTGGCCGTCGCCGAAGTCAACCACTTCATGACCCGCTTCGCGCAATTTCCCGGCCAGATATTCTCTCAACTCGTAACCGCCATGGTCGGCGGCAATGCCAATGCGTTGGCTCGTTAACGTCAATTCCTTCAACGGTTTATCGTTTGCTGCGCTTGAAGTTTGCTTTGGCATATGCGACAAGGATTTCGTCAGGCTTGGGTCGGATCAACCATTCTGCCGAGGAAGAGGATGCTGCCGGAATGAATTTCACGGATCAGGAATATGAAAGGGTGATCAGCCCGGAAAATGGGCGTGGGGCGGGGCCTCATGACGGCACTCATGCGCATCACAGTGCCGGTTGCCGCTGCGGCCTCTGTGCCCTCTTCATTGACGTCAACGAACGCCTTGTGCACCACCGCCGATATGTAGAGATCCCGCTCGCCGTCCATTCCAGAAAAGTCTGCGCGGGGCGAGAAAGCGTCCGTCATGCCCATCTCCCCGAGAGGCTTTGCAAGACTGAATTGAGCCGTCAGTTTGAATTGCGGCAGAAACACTTCGGCTTTCTGTTCACGGGCCTGCGTCAGCCAATGCTCGAGCGTTTGTTCATTGAGCAGATTTTCCAGGCTTTTCAAACCGTCAACGTCGCGCGGGAGAAGAACGACCATGTCAAGGTCGTCACCGACGTAAGGAAGCTCCAACAATTGTAAGCCTTCAACCTCAGCATACTTGAAGTCGGCGGTCAGGTTCATCAACGGCACCTGCAGTTTCCGCGTGGAAGTAACGGAGAAAGGCGCATTCGTCGTGTTATGCTTTCCAAACTCGTTGGCCCACTGCCCCTTGAAATAGATCGCATTCACCAGCACCAGCCGCGTCGCCGAGCCGAGCACTCCTGGTTGGATGAGATCGGTGATTTTACCTTTCGTTTTGCTGTCCACCCAATCATTGATTCCCGTCCGGGCGGTGTCCGCGTGGGTGCGAAAATCAACCTGTTTCAAATTAGCCCCATAGCTTTGTTGCGCAATGTCCAAAAAGGCAGGCAGAAAAAGATGATCTTCCTGCCCCCACAACCCGTTCGCGATGTTCAACTCAATCCCCTTTTTCTCCTGTTCTTTGTTTAATTGCCCTTGTAATTCGCTGAATTCAGCCGCGAGTTGGTTCTGGTTCGTGTCGAAATGAAGCGTCTGGGCCATCTGCGCAGCCGTGTCTCCTCGCGCGCCGGCATAGCTCATGGCCAGGCAGGTGGAGATGCTGTAAGGGGAGAAGAACAGATTGCCGTCAGCGGATTTAAGCCTGGCGTAGAGGTCCAGTGCGAAGGCCGTGTTGCCCCCGGCAAGGCTTTCGATGCCGTTGTCGGCGGTTGCGTCCGCTGGGTGAACGATCAGTGCCGTCATAAATAATGTTACAAATACTAAACGTAATAGCAGACCCATCATCGGGCGTGGCCCCGCGCTTGCACTTGGCCAATTCTTCCGTCGGTTCTTATCACGCGCGTCTGGGTCTGGATTTACAGCTTCCCTGGGTGCGCTTGGCACGGGAGGCGTGGTTGATTTCATAAAATGTGTTTCTCTTTGCTCCAGTTGAACTTCACCTGCGCGCAATTTCGTCGCGCCTTACAGGTGAAGCGATCACCAGCTTTGAGCTGTCAATGATGACGAGCCTCAGTCGTTGAGGCCCCAATGTTGATAGCCTTGTTCCGACTGTTCCAAGATGTGCTTTAGCGTCGGGGTCAAAGCAAGTTCACGTTCGTGCAGGCCGCCTGCAAAGATCGCGGATTTGTCCTCAATCAGCGCGTTGTCCTTAAATATGAGGCTCAAGCCATGGCGCCCGGCAAACTGCGACCACTCGGGTGTCGCTCGCGCCGGGCGTAAAGCGGCGTTTCCACCATCCCAAACCGCGAGGGCGGCATCTTGAACTTGCCTGCACGCGGCCCATTGCTCCAGCCAGTCCACCAGCCAAGGGAGCACTAACTGAACCTGGCGCAATTCCAGCACCACCAAGTGTGCTTCCGCAGCTTCCGCTAGCGCCGCTTCGGCCGCTGGCGGAAGCTTCAGCATGTCCACGCGCCACGGTTTGACACTCCAATGCGTGGTTTCGTCAGTCCAATGCGCCGCCCGCTCCAGCATCGCATTCGCCTTTGCGGCGAAATCAACGGTGTCGTACAGGACCACCGCGTTCATGATCGATTCGAAGCCATTTTCCTCTCGTATTGCCTTGGCACTCATGTTGTTCCTTTCGCTTGATGGATCTCTAATTCAATGTGCCAAGATTATCACGGCAACCGTGTGGATGCTATGGGGTGAACACCCCATGGCAAACGGGTCGTCCGCAACGTAAAGTGTCGTCTAGATGACGGCAAACACCATTGCGAGGCAGAAGGCAAGCGGCGGAAGCGGGTTGCTCTCTGGCACCACAGCCGCCCGCACCATAATATCGTTGTCGTCAAAGGTAATCCGACGTTTCCTCCGTCAATGACAACTGGACCGGTGGAGGTGATAGCGGAGCCAGCCGGAACCGCGAAATTATTGGCGGTCCCAAGCTCCACACCCTCCAGGCTGGCGTTGACGCGTAAAAAATCATCACGAACGCAGAGCCGAGGCCCATGGCCATTCGCTGCGATTTGATATTCCTGGCAAATAACAATGAAGTATTTTGCACGGTATATTCTATTTTTTATTGTTTGACGCTCATTTTGGGCGTTGGTATCGCATTTGTTGAAAGGTAGTCGAATACGACTTCGCCCAGGTCGAGCGTCAGATCCGCGACAAAATGCAAGGCGGACTGGACCTTCAGCACCGGCAAAGCGAATACCGGCGCGAGGGCATGGGGATGGAGTTCCAGCGATCCCGGTCCAGTCCAGGCACCCTTGAGCGTCACCTGGGTGGTGTAATAGCGCACCAATTCGCAGATACGAACCGAGCCGTCAACGTGGGGAATAATTTTCAGCACAAAATTGGGGGCGGCAAGTGCGGCCAATACGGTCGCGTAATCCGCCTCTTTGTGTTTGAATCCCATGGTCGCCGTGGCAAGGCGAACTGGGCCGTAGTCGAGCGTGCCGACCAGAGTATCGGATTCGACCGCGAGACGCGGCGCGGCGCTTTTCTTGGGAAATCCCCACAACTCCCGTCCACCGGCGGTGGCTGGCTGATCATTCAGGTACATGCCATGCACATAGCTGCCTGGCACACCGTGGAAGCTTACTGGGATAATCTGGCCGGATTCAGTGTAGTCACCAAAGCCGGAGGAGTCGGGCATCCGGATGAATTCAAACTTCACCAGCGGAATCAAAACTTCCAGCGGTTCGGGAACCACCGCGCGCAACGCCTCCAGTTCCGTGGAATAGGTGATGATCAGAAATTCACGATTTCTAAAGTGGTAGGGGCCGCGCGGGAATGCCGGACTGGTCAGCGGCATCGCGAAGGCCGTGGCTTTGATATCCGACAGGTTCATCAATTTCCTTGAAATAGTAATTGACCATTACTTCAAACGCCGCAAAACGGAGACGCAATTGGTGACGGCGGAGCCACCGACGTTGAAGGTGACACCCACGGCGGGGGTCGGCTTGGTCCGCGTGGCGCCGATGGGTTCGCCCACGAGTTGCTTGTAAAGGAGCGCGTGCATGGACACACCGGTGGCGCCCACGGGATGCCCCTTCGCCTTCAATCCGCCGGAAAGATTTACGGAACACGCATCATCCGAACGGGTGAAGCGGCCGGCCAGGTAATCGTGTCCCGCCAAACCGTCCCGCGAGAGTCCCAGGGCTTCCGTGCAGAGGAGCTGATTGATTGTGAAACAGTCATGAACCTCCACGAGCTCCACATCCGAAATGGCCATTTTCGCCTCGGTGAAGGCGCGTCGGACGGCTTCCTTGCCGGCCATCAGGTCGTACATGTTCGGGCGCACGGAGACAGGCAGGCGCTCGTTCACATGGCCGAGGCCCGCGATCTCCACCACTCGCTTCCCGGCTTTCAACGCATTTTCGGTTTTCATGATGACCACGGCCGCGGAACCATCGGTTACCAAAGAACAGTCGTGCAGGCGCAGCGGATCGGCAATCATGGGGTTCTTATCCGGGGGCAGATTAAGAATCGCGTCGGCCGTGAACAGCCCCTGCTTGTCCGGGGGGCTGCCTTTGCCGAACTGTGCCAGGGGATTATCCACGCCATTGCGATAGGCCAAGGCGGACACGGTGGCGAGCATGCGCTTGAACTCGGCATCACCCAACTTGTAGCGGGCCTGGTAACCCTTCGCGTATTCGGCGAACAGGCACGGGAAGCTCACGGACTTGGCGCCTTCCTCGGGCCAGTAGGAACAGGTGGATAGAACATGGGTCACCCCCTTGGTGTCGAGCAGGTGCATCTTCTCCACCCCCACCACCAAGGCCACCTTCACGCGACCGGATTCCACCGCATAGACGGCGTCGTAAAGAGCCACGGAACCGGAGGCGCAGGCGGCCTCGCAACGGGTCATGGACTTGAATCGCAGACCCTCGGGATCGATTTCGGTGGCAAAGGCGGCGAGGTGCTCTTGATTCACGAACAAGCCGGGAGCGAAGCATCCGAGCCACACGCCGTCCACCTCCTGGCCCGTGATGCCCGCATCGGCAAGGGCTCCTTTTCCGGACTCGACAATGAGTTCGTAGATGGATTTCAGGTCGGTGAACAGGCCGGTCTCATGGTTCCGCGCGACAAATGAACCAAACTTCGAATTGTATGCGCCGATGATGCTGGTGGTACTCATGGGGTTTCCTTCCGGGGCTGAGCGTCGTTGGATACGATGCGGCAGTCGTTCTTCACGACGATGTCAGCATCCGTGCGTTCTTGAATCCATTCTGGCGTGTATGGAGCAAAGCATTCTGTCAGGTGAAATCGGCCGCCCAACACTTCAAAAACTCCCAGATCGGTGACCACTAAGTTCACCTCTTGAACGGCGGTGAGCGGCAGACTGCAACGCCGCTTCATGCGGGAAGCGCCCGCTGGCTGAAAATGCAGGGTGGCCGCAATGACCACCCGTGCGCCCACGGTCAAATCCATGGCTCCACCCATACCCGGCACCATTTTACCCGGCACCTTGTAGTTGGCGAGATTTCCCTCCTGATCCACTTCCAGAACGCCCAGCACGGAGTAATCCACGTGACCGCCGCGGATAATGCCGAAGCTGGCGGCGGAGTCAAGGAAACAGGCGCCCGTCCAGGTCGTCACCAGGGAACCGCCGGCGTCGGTCAGATCCCGATTCTCGCTGCCCTTGGCGGGAGCCGGGCCGATGCCCAGAAGACCGTTCTCGGATTGGAGCGCGACGGTGACATCTTGCGGGAGGTACTGCTCCACCAGGGTCGGGAGGCCGATGCCAAGATTGATCACTTCGCCGGTTTTGAAGAATCCCGCGATGCGCTTGGCAATGATGTTTTTGTTGGCAATGTATTCCATAATAGTTCCGTATCAATCGAGTTGTTCCGCTTTGACCAGAAAGTCCACGAAGATCGAAGGGGTGTGAATTTGATTGGGATCGATTTCACCGGTCTCGACGATCTCTTCCACCTCGGCAATGACCAGGGCCGCAGCCGTTGCCATCAGCGGATTGAAATTCCGGGCGGTTCCGTTAAAGACCAGATTTCCTGATCGGTCCGCCTTCCTGGCTTTGATGATCGCCACATCCGCATGGAGCGGAAGTTCCAGCAGGAATGGTTTGTGCGCCACCACCATGACCTGCTTGCCCTTCGCGACCTCGGTGCCCACTCCCGTGGGGGTGAGGAAACCACCGAGCCCCGCGCCGCCGGCGCGAATCTGCTCCACCAACGTGCCCTGCGGCACCAGCTCGACTTCCGTCTCACCAGCGTTCATCTGCCGCTGCGCCTCCTGGTTCGCTCCGATGTAGCTGGCAATGATCTTCCGGCATTGTCTGGCTTGAATCAGATGACCCACGCCGGTAATCCTGCCGGTCTTGAAATCGTGAATGGCGGTGTCGTTGCAAATCAGGGTCAGGTTTTTTGTGCCCCGCGCTAGCAAGGCTAAAATGATCGTGTGCGGCGCGCCGCAGTTCAAGAACCCACCCACCATGAGCGTGTCGCCCTCCTTGATTCTGCCCGCGGCCTCCGCTGCGGATATAATCGGTTTGATAATCATAAGCTGTGTCTTCGTTTTATTTTGCGTCCTTTTAATTCTTGAGAATCACCTTTAATGCATGTTGCTTCGCGGCGTTCGCAAAAGTATCATATGCCTTCATGATCTCCGATAGCTTGAACCGATGGCTGACGAGTTTTTTTGCGTCAAGCCGTCCCGACTCAACCATCTTCAGCAACATTGGCGTTGTGCGCGCATCTACCAAGCGCGTGGCAAGCGTGATATTGGACGACCAGAGCCTTTCGAGGTGTAATTCGACGGATTTGCCGTGAACGCCAACATTGGCTATCCGCCCGCCCGGTGCGATAATCGCCTGGCAGATGTCAAAGGTCGCCGGGCAACCGACCGCCTCAATGGCCACGTCCACTCCGGCGGTTTTAGTCAGCGCCATGACCTGTTCCAACGCCTTCCCATCGGAAGTGTTCACGACCTGGGTGGCACCCATTGTGCGGGCCATCTCCAACCGATTATCGTCGAGATCCATCATGATGATCTCGGCAGGAGAGTAAAGTTGTGCTGTGAGCAGGGCGGCAAGGCCCACCGGACCGGCCCCGACAATTGCCACAAGGTCCCCGGGCTTGACCTGCCCGTTCAACACGCCGCATTCCAAGCCTGTGGGAAGAATACAACTGAGCATGACCGCCGCTTCGTCTTCCACCTTGGGCGGCAACAGGTACAGGCCGTTATCGGCAAAAGGAATTCTGACATATTCCGCCTGGGTGCCGTCGATACTGTTGCCCAAACACCAGCCGCCAGATCGGCAATGAGAATACATTCCTTGCTTGCAGAAGCTGCACCGGCCGCAGGAGGTAATGACGGAGATGAGAACTTTGTCCCCTTTGCAAAAACCCAAAACGCTCGAACCCACCTCCTCGACAATCCCGACTCCTTCATGCCCGAGAATACGCCCGTCGGGGATTGTCGGAACATCACCCTTTAGAATGTGCAAGTCCGTCCCGCAGATGCTGGTCGTAATAATCCGAACGATGGCGTCTGTTGCCTGCCTGATCGTCGGCTTTGCCCTGTCTTCCAACGCTACGCGATTAGGCGGGTGAAAGACCAGGGCCTTCATGGTGGTCATGCGGTTTGCGTTGCCAGTAGCTTCAGTCATTGTATTTCCTTTTTCATGGGTGGTGTTGAATAGTTGGATTTTTTAATCAAGTTGATTGGTCTTGGCCATCGAACGCCCGGCACTGCGAAGTGAGTCGGGGCAGTCCCACCGTCCGGTGTGAATCTCGATGAATACCAAGCCATCTGCTTGGGCAGCCTTAACCAGCGCGTCTTCCAGCTCCCCCTCCGTGCGGACATCGAAACCGAGACCTCCGCCGAATACGTCGGTAAGCTGGTGGTACTTCCAGGATTGGATATCGTTATACGAACGGTCGCAGATCACCCGCTCGATCGTATAGCCGTCATTATTGATGAGAAATATGACCGGTTTGAGCTGGTTCCGGATCATCGTTGAAAGCTCCTGGCAGGTGACTTGAAAGGAACCATCCCCCACAAACAGCACCACGGGCCGGTTCGGCGCTGCCATGGTCGCACCCAAGGTTGCCCCCACCGTATAGCCGATTGACCCGTAAAATGCCTGTCCGATGAAGGTCGTTCCTTCCGGCATGAGCATCTCCGCAGCGCTAAAGAGGGATACCCCCGTTTCCGCAATGACGATGGAATTGCGGCCAATAAAATGACTCATGCGGTCAAAAAACCGCTTAACGGTGAGTTGCTTGGCTCCATCAGGACGATACAGCTCTGTATGGCGGTGGACGCAGCCATCGGTCGCTCGTTGAATCTCCAGAGTCGCGGGATTTCGTCGTGATAGTTTCTCCGTCAGCGCGAGGATAAGATCCTGCAGCCGCACGTTTTCGTAACAATGGTGTTTGATCTTCACGGAGCGGATGTTGGCGCTGATTGTCTTGAAGGGGTCGAGATTGGTGGTGAAACCCCCCGTGTTTAAGTCCGACAACAAGGCCCCGAGTTGCAAAATGCAATCCGCGGAGTCAACCCGGTCGCGCACATAGTCGCGACTCCGGTCGCCCTCAAAGAGGCCTATGAATTGCGGATGGAATTCTGAAAGCACGGTTTTGCCCAACATCATGGTGACATAGGGGAAGCCGGTTTTCTCCAGAAAACCGGCAAATTCCTTTTGCAACGTGAAGCGGATCAACTCGACGTCGCCGATCACCACTGGTTTCTGTGCTTTCTCAAGCATGGCAAGCGATTCCTTGACCGCCTCCGCCAGCGCATCCTGGTCACTCGGCGCGGGCGTTGGGAAAATGAACGCGTCGGGACGATTGCATTTCATCATCACCACATCTGAGGGGAGACTGATATAAACCGGCTGCTGGAGGGCGAGACACGCCGACAACACACGATCTATTTCGGCCGGAGCCGTATCGCCGGAAACAAGCTGGGTTGAGGCGACGGTGACGTTTTCAAAGATTCTCAGAGGGATCTGATAGTCGCCCAGGGTGTGGTGCAACAGTGGCCGGGTGCGAAAATGAATGGTCGCGGGCGAGCCGGTGATCACCACCACCGGCACTCTTTCTGCGAAGGCTCCGGCCACGCCATTGATGCCACTCAGTTCGCCGACGCCATAGGTGGTGGAAAACGCACCGATGCCCCGGATTCGCGCGTAGCCGTCGGCCGCATAGGCTGCGTTCAGTTCATTGCAGGTGCCGACAAACTGGATGTCGCTTTTCAACACCTGATTGAGAAATCCGAGGACGAAATCCCCTGGCACACCGAAAAGATGATCCACCCCGATCTCTTTCAGTCTGGTCAATAAATATTCCGCGATCGTAATTTTTGTTATCATGGCTCGGTTCCGTGATTAATGCCATGCCTGAAATGCGGTCGGCAGAGCTTCCAATTCTCTGCACGAAGCGGCGATTTGCTGGCCTGTGGCACGAAGTTCATCTGGGAGGATCTCCTGGTTTCAGGTTGATAACTTCCAGCCGGTGATTCGCCTTCGGGCGGGTGGGGGATGGGCCTTCGGTCAGCACGACCAGTCCCTCGGTTAATTCCTGACTTTGCACCCAATGTCTGGCAAAGGCGTTCCAGTCGTCGAGCGGCTTCATTTCGTGAACCGGCTGGACGCCGTACGAAAACTGGAGCCCCTGACAGGTCGCTTTATCAGGGCTGACCGCCGCGATCCATACGGGCAGTTTGAAACGGGAGATTAGCCGCGCGGTGTAACCGGTGGTGGTTGCAACCATAACGGCTGTCGGTGTCAGATGGTCCACGGTCTGTTGGACATTGTGCGACATGAGCTTGGCCAGTGGGACTTCATGCACACGGTCGTAGTCGGTGAACACTTCGTTCATGCGGCCATGAATGCGATGTGGCTCGGTCGCGGTGGCGATTTTCGCGAGCGTGCGCACCGCCTCGACCGGGAACTTGCCCATCGCGGATTCCTCGGAAAGCATCACGCAGTCTGTGCCATCAAGGATGGCATTGGCCACGTCCGTGGCTTCCGCCCGGGTGGGACGGCAATGCTCCACCATTGATTCCAGCATTTGTGTTGCAGTGATCACTGGTTTCCCTAGCCGGTTCGCCTTGTAGGTCAACTGTTTTTGTAACACGGCAATTCCTTCGATAGGGATTTCGACCCCCAAGTCGCCCCGGGCAATCATGATTCCATCGGCGGCGTCCATAATTGCATCAAGGTGGTTGAGCGCACCGGCCCGTTCGATCTTGGCAATAATGAACGGGCGATAGCCGGAATCTGTCGCCGCCTTCCGCACCGCGACCACATCCGCCGCCGTTTCCACGAAGGACTGGCTGATCGCATCCACGCCGTTCTCCAGCGCAGACTTCAGGCAGTCCTGATCGTGATCGGTAAACGCGCCGACGCCCAGGTTAACTCCTGGGAGATTCAGCCCCTTGCGCGACCGCAACTCGCCCCCGACAACGAGGCGGCACCTAACATCATTGCCCGCGATATTCACCACCTCCAATTGAATAATGCCATCGTTGAGGAACAGAACGTCGCCAGGTTTGACGACTGCGGGCAGGCGTGGAAAGTTCACGGAGACCCGTTGTTGATCGCCGATGATTTCGTTGGTGGTCAAAGTGAACGCATCGCCTCGTTTCAACTCGATCAACTCCTGGGCCAACTGCCCAACCCGTATTTTCGGGCCCGGAAGATCGGCCATGATTGTCAATAGCTTGCTGGTTTCGTGAGCGGCGCGGCGAAGAGTCTCGATCACTGTCTTGTGATGGGAGAAATCGCCGTGGGAATAATTGAGACGGGCGATATTCATCCCGGCAAGGAGCATTTGCCGCAGGATCGCGGGCGAGTCTGATGCCGGTCCAATCGTACATACGAGCTTTGTCTTGTTAGGTGCCAGCGCCATAGGTTTATCCTGCTAATGTTTAACCGATGCCTGGGCCGCCACCGCTTCCATCGCCGCTTGCACGCGTGCGGCATCCCCGATCCAATCGTGGCGGATGGGGCGCAGCGCATCGTCCAGTTCGTACACCAGGGGGATTCCGGTGGGGATGTTCAGAGCGACAATATCGGCAGCAGGAATGCCGTCGAGATACTTGACCAGTGCGCGGAGGCTGTTTCCGTGCGCCACAATCAGGACGGACTGTCCGCCTAGCACCAATGGCGCGATGCAATCATGCCAAATTGGCAGAAATCGGGTCACGGTGTCTTTCAAACATTCCGTAGTGGGGAGTTGATCTTGGCGGAGATTTAGGTAGCGCGGATCGTGGGATGGATGCCGTGGATCCTCCACCGTGAGGGCCGGCGGACGCACGTCGTAACTACGGCGCCATAACTTGACCTGTGCATCCCCATATTGGCTGGCCGTCTCGGTCTTGTTCAGCCCTTGTAATGCGCCATAATGCCGTTCGTTTAACCGCCAATCCCGGTGAACCGGTATCCACATTTGATCCATTTCATCAAGCACGATCCACAGAGTCCGAATCGCACGTTTCAACACGGACGTGAATGCGACATCGAACGAAAACCCATGTTCTTTCAAGCTGCGGGCGGCTTCCCGCCCCTCTTCCCCGCCCTGATCGGACAAATCCACATCCGTCCAACCGGTGAACCGGTTCTCTTTATTCCATAGACTTTCCCCGTGCCGCAAAAGCACTACCTGCCTGGGCTGGCGTTTCAGCTTCGCCTTCGTTTGGGTGACAAGCATTGGGTTGCTCATGGCTATTTTTTGCCTTTGAATTAACTGGTGCGTTCATTGGTGTGCTCCAATGTCGCCGGTCAGATGCGGTTCAGGATTTCGTTGGCCTCGTGACCAGATTGTGAACCCTCATTCTCATAGGCGAAGTAAGCTTTCCTGGCCACTTCGGTTTGAGTTCCATTTTGCTTTGGTTCAATGCCACGACGGTTGTGGACTGCGGTGTATCGGCTGCTTTTTGTTTTTGATCCGGTGACATATTTTTCGTTCCATGCTGCAAATATAGCTGTGCTATCGGACATCCGCTATGGGGTGTTCACCCCAATTGAGGTGGTGATAGGTTTCTCACTTCATGTTGGAATTTGGCGGCGCGGTTGCTGGCGGCGAAGGAGGAGGATTTGTGACCTGCACCGGAATAAACTCGATGACATCGGCGCGGATCGAGATTCGCGGGAGCGAATAAAGAATGAAATAGCTGCTGTTTTTTTCCATGATCAGGTTCGCGAGGGTTTGGGGCCGACCAGGTTGCATTTCTGCCTGAGTAACAAGCCGGTTCATCGCTTGGGTAAATTTTGGCGGAACAATCGTGAGGATGCCGAGCAGCGAGAACCCTTCGCTCTCTCCGACCACATTGGGCTTGGTCACAATGAAATCTGCCGTTTCAAGCCGGATGTCGGTCTGGCTGTGGATTTCCAAGGCTGATGCGTTCGGCGAACCCATCAGTGCAGCTATCGGCAGGACGGAAACGGCCGCGCAACCGCTGGCCAGTACAGCCAGCAGCGCGGCGGCGAACGTAAGAAGTTTGAGCATGGAATCAGCCGGCACCCATCATGCCGGTTGCCCTTCCTCCACCACTTCGGCGTCAATGACCGGTTCTTCGTGCTGCTTGTGGTCGTCATGATTATCGTTCGTTTCCGGCGGCGTTCCGGGTTGACCACCAGCATGACCTTTGCCCGGGCGGGTCTTTTCCGCAGCCGCCTTGTAAAGTTCCGTCGAAACGGCTTGCCAGGTTTCGTTAAGTTTTTCGCTGGCCGTCTTGATGGCCGCAGTGTCCGTGCCTTTGAGCGCCTCTTTCACCGCATCAGCGGCGGATTCGAGCTTGCCCTTGTCGTCTGCGGAAAGTTTGTCCGCATTGTCCTTCACCATTTTTCCCGTGCGATACACCGCGTTGTCAGCCTCGTTGCGCGTTTCCAACTCTTCCTTGCGCTTCCGGTCGTCTTCGGCATGAAGTTCGCCGTCCTTGCGCATCTTTTCAATCTCGTCCTTGGAGAGGCCGCTGCTGGCAGTGATGGTGATCTTCTGTTCCTTGCCGGTACCGAGATTCTTGGCGCTGACGTGCAGGATGCCGTTGGCATCAATGTCAAAGCTGACTTCGATTTGCGGCACGCCACGCGGGGCGGGCGGAATGTCATCGAGATTGAACTTGCCGATGGTCTTGCTGTCCTTGGAAAACTGCCGTTCGCCCTGCAAGACATGGATTTCCACACCGGGCTGGTTGTCTGCCGCAGTGGAAAAAGTTTGCGCCTTGCGGCTCGGGATGGTGGTATTGCGCTCGATCACCTTGGTGAACATCCCGCCGAGCGTCTCAATGCCGAGCGACAGCGGCGTAACATCCAGTAACACCACATCCTTGACCTCGCCTTTGAGGACGCCCGCCTGGATGGCCGCGCCAATCGCCACGACTTCATCGGGATTGACACCTTGATGCGGCTGCTTGTTGACGAGCGAGCGAGCCACTTCAACCACGTGCGGCATGCGCGTCATGCCGCCGACGAGCACGAGTTCGTCAATCTTCGCCGCTTCGATGCCGGCGTCCTTCAAGCACGCCTTCACCGGCCCAATGGTGCGCTCAAAAAGCTTGTCGGTGAGCTGCTCCATTTTGGCGCGGGTAAGCGTCTTTTGAATGTGCTTGGGCCCGCTGGCGTCCGCCGTGATGAACGGCAGATTGAGGTCGTAGGTCGTGGCATTGGAAAGCGCGATCTTGGCTTTTTCGGCTTCTTCCTTGATGCGCTGGAGGGCGTCGGGCTGCTTGCGGAGATCCATGCCGGATTCCTTTTTGAATTCGTCCAGTATCCAATCCATCAGCAAATTGTCCCAATCGTCACCGCCAAGATGCGTGTCCCCATTCGTGGCTTTCACTTGAAACACCCCGTCCCCGATTTCGAGCACGGATATATCGAACGTGCCGCCGCCCAAATCGTAAACGGCGATCTTCTCGTCCTTCTTCTTGTCGAGGCCGTAGGCGAGCGAGGCCGCCGTCGGCTCATTGATGATGCGGAGCACTTCGAGACCCGCAATGCGGCCGGCGTCTTTCGTGGCCTGGCGCTGCGAGTCATTGAAATAAGCCGGGACGGTGATGACGGCCTGCGTGATTATTTCGCCCAGCCGCGTTTCGGCGTCGGCTTTCAACTTGGAAAGAATCATCGCGGAAATTTCCGGCGGCGAGAACCGCTTGGTCTTGCCGCCGACTTCGACTTCCACCGCGACATCGCCGTTGCCCGCTCGCACGACTTTGTAAGGCACGCGTTTGATTTCTTCCTGGACCTCGTCGAACTTGCGGCCCATGAAACGCTTGATGGAATAAACCGTGTTGCGCGAGTTGGTGACGGCCTGGCGCTTGGCGGCGTCGCCCACCAGGCGGTCGCCGGTTTTGGTGAAGGCCACCACGGAGGGCGTGGTGCGCTTGCCCTCGGAGTTTTCCAGGACGGAGGGCTCGCCGCCTTCAATGACCGCCATGCAAGAGTTCGTGGTGCCTAAATCAATGCCGAGTATTTTTGCCATAAATGTTAAATAATGTTACTGTTCTTTGTTTGTTCGCTTATTTTACTGTTTCTCTGGATCCAGATTACGCGCTCGCATGGTTTTTGCCTATGGGGTGAACACCCCACGCAGATTGTCACCCTACGAAAGGCCGAAAGTTTTTCTCAAGGACTTTAGCGTTGACTGTTTGGCCGAAACGGCAGACTCGCGCAGATTGCGCGTCAGACCTTTGAAATGGAACCGGGCGCCAGCAGGATGGTGACAAAGACATTCCAAGTGCAACACCGCCCGCCCGATCGGAGTCCGTGAAAACCTCGCGGCACTCATATGGAGTGGTTCGTACTCAGTTTCGTATTGGCGGTTCATTGATTAAGGCCTGTTTCCAATGGGGACAACTGGTGGCAACTGGGCGGAAACCGCCAGCGTTCGGGCAATGCTGGCGTTTAAGAACTGTTGCACGCGCGGGTCCGGGTTGCGCTTGATCTCGTCGGGAGTGCCGATAGCAACGATGCGGCCTTCGGCCAGCATCGCGATGCGATGGGCGATGCCGAACGCCAAGTCACGATCATGCGAGACCACGAGGGTGGTGACCTGAATCCGGCCGTTGAGTCGCACGATGTCCTCAGCAATATTAACCGCTGAAACCGGGTCGAGTTCGCTGGTCGGTTCGTCGTAGAGAATCAACTGCGGTTCGACGGCCAGCGCCCGGGCGATGGCCACACGCTTGCGCATGCCGCCAGAGAGTTCGTCGGGCATTTTGTCCTCGGTACCTTCCAGGCCGACCTGTTCGAGGTCCCGGGCAACGATCTCCGTGATTTCGTCGGGTGTTTTCAAATGATGCTCGGTCAAATAGAAACCCACGTTCTCACCGACGGTCATCGAGGTCAGCAGCGCGCCAGACTGGAACACCATGGCCACCCGGTAGCGGGTGGTGACGTCCGGCGCTTGAATCGGCTGGCCTGCGATCAGAACGACTCCCTGGTCCGGCTCCTCCAGCCCGATGAGTTGCTTGAGCAACACCGATTTGCCGCAGCCGCTCGGCCCCATGATGACGAATATTTCGCCGGGGTTGACCTCGAAATCTATGCCCTTGAGCACTTCGATTCCGTCGTAGCTCTTGCGCAATCCACGGACTGACAAGCTGACTCCCGGGAGCTTGGGGGCATCGGGTTTAATGGCGTCATTTTCATCACTGGCCCTGGCGCGCCGGTTGCTTTCTGGCTTTGATGCTGGAGGATTCATCTTGTTTCCTGCTGCGAGCATGCTGGCGCAATGGCGCATCTGTTAAGGCCAACTATTTCTTTTCGTCGCGCCTTGGCTGAGCATGTCCCTGGGCATCTTTTCGGTAACGATCATTGCGAGTCGCTTGGCTACGCCAATCAGCGTGGCCACGTTCCCATCCATGGAAACGTGCCAGCCGGTCTGGTCCGGCGACCAGCCAGACATTACCGGGTCCCAGATAGAAATACTGATCCCCCACCAGACCGACGTATTCTACACCATCCCAAGTATAAGCGTCAGGAACCATCACTGGACCAACCTCCACCGCTGGGGCAACTACCACCGCCGGCGCAAATTGAACCGTTGGCACCAGCAACCCTACCTGCCCGTTCGGCTCAACCACACACCCTGATACCAACGCTAATCCTCCTGCCGCCATGGCCAGGATTCCCGTACGCAAACAGTTTGTCTTTCGATTCATTTTCTTCATCTATTGTCCATTCTTATTGGTTTATCGACTCTGGTAACGTAACCCGTGTCGGGGTTCTTCGTTCGCTGCCGTAAAATTACGCTGTGGCCAAAATTGATGATATGGGGTATTTCCCTACTTCGTTCATTTGCGAGCCAGGCTCATCCACAGGGAGTGACCTACCATTAAAGTGAACGCGACGTGTGTCTTTCAAGTTTGGGCATTCACCGGTCATCATACCGACTTCTGTCCTTCCTTGTGGCTGAAAGCCAGGACACACCAGCCGCAAAGAACCAGGATCATGGTCACCCAAGGAACATATTGGAGCCATGCTGAATAAGTTATTGCATTATCGTGACCGGCGCTAATCAACGAGGAAGACACCAGACCCATGAGGTCTTGGAACACGGTCAAAAACACCGCCACCGCCAAAATCCACAAACCGGTCAGCTTGTATCGGCGAGCGGCAATCACAGCTAGCACCAAAACGGCTACATGGATGACCAGCCTGAATCCGACCGGCCCCAGAAAAATTGTGGCAATAGTATTCATAACACCACCATGGTAGTCGCAGGAGTGCGCGCAGGCTATACGGTGTTTTACCCATCCCCGACCTGATGAGTCCGGATCCGGTACGGTCGAAGATGTCGGCTCCCAGAATGCGCGTCAGCAGCACGTTAAAAAAGTGCCAGCCGACGTGAGGAGGCCCAAATTACTTCGGAGCCGGCTGCAAAGCTTGAGCCTCCGCACTTCGGCAGCTACAGCAAATAAAATTCTAAAACAGCCTGTTCGGGTTTCACCCCATAGCCAACGGCCAGCCCGCAACGTAAAGTGCCAACTGCATTAACAGCAAAAACATAAAAACGAAAGAACAAGCATTATGACCAAGAACAATTCCATCGTGGCGATTTTCAAATCGCACATCGAAGCCGAAACCGCCGTCAAGGAACTCCAGCAGGCGGGCTTTGACATGAAAAAACTATCCATCGTCGGTCGCGACTATCACACGGACGAAAACGTCGTCGGCTATTACAATACCAGCGACCGCATGAAGTACTGGGGCAAATTGGGTGCCTTCTGGGGCGGGTTTTGGGGCCTGTTGTTTGGCTCCGCGTTCTTTTTTATCCCCGGCGTTGGCCCGTTGCTTTTCGCAGGACCAATTATCAGCTATATCGTTGGCGCGCTGGAAGGCGCCGTGGTGGTGGGCGGTTTGAGTGCGCTGGGTGCCGGACTTTACGGCATGGGCATCCCCAAGGACAGCGTTCTGAAATACGAGACGGCGGTGAAGAGCGGCAAGTATGTCCTGATCGCTCATGGCTCGGCTGTGGAAACGGTTCACGCGCGCGAAATCATCAGCCGCACCAACCCGGAGGCGTTGGAAGACCATCAGCCGGCGTGCGCCGGCACGAACCCCTGCGCGGTGGGAGCATGATTCGTAGCTGATTTTGGAATCCTCTCCACGCGGCAAACAACCTCATGCAGAAAAACACAACCATGCAACGCGGCATGATTGGCCTGGGCCGGATGGGCGCAAACATGGTTCGACGGCTTATCAAAAGCGGCCACCGGTGTGTCGTGTTTGACCAGTTGCCCAAGGCGGTGAAGGATCTGGTCAAGGCCAAAGCGGTTGGCGCGGCATCGCTCGCCGACCTCGTCCAGCAGCTCGCCAAGCCGCGCGCCGTCTGGTTGATGGTGCCAGCGGCCGTGATGGATAAAACCATTGCCGGCCTCGTGCCTTTGCTCGAACCGGGCGACACACTCATTGACGGCGGTAATTCCTAGTAACCAGTTCACGGTCAGTCAGCAGGCTGCGGATGATGCGGGCACGCTTGCCAACCGCACGATCTGGCCAAAGCTACCCTTGTCTGTGATATCCTTTGCCAACGATGCGCTGCGCTTTGCGATCACATTTTCCGCCAGTTCTTTCCCGGGATGACTGGCGATTAGAAGTAGTTGTTCGGCTTTGAACCAGTTTTCCCAATCACGACCATGCGGGCAGCCTTCCAACTGCCAGATCTGCCAGGCAAGACTGGCAATTTCATCGCGATTCACCGCCGGCATTTGTTCAATGGTCACATTCATCATCCGTCACGGCTGCCTCAATCCGCCTCTTCATTCAAGTTCATGCCGTCGTGGTTCCAGACACTATGAAAAGGCAGCTCGTAACGGCGGCGAATATCCTCACGGAATTTTGCCGAGTCATCCGGGTTGGCCGGCGAGTCCAAGCGGGCTGCCCGGGTGGCCGTGGAGCCGCGAACCGGAATGGATTGTCGGCCCGGGTTCTCAAACCCGAGGATCATCGCCACGGTGGCGGCGGGTCGCACCTGGGGTTCCACCGGGCGTTTCACGATGGATAAAATGACTTCCGTTTGCATGGCATTACAAGGCAGTTGGTTGACGGGCTGAATTCTTCGCGGTGACCGGCAGGGCCTTGCGTTTAGCCCCCCCCATTGTTCGCCGGTGGTTTTGCCGCTTGGCGGATGGCCAGAATCTGCCCCTCCGCCCGCAGCCAATATTCCTCGTCCCGGCCGGCTTGACAGCCTTCCGTCTGCCAGATTTGCCGCGCCAGACTGGCGATTTCATCATGATTAAAAACCGGTTTCTGTTTGGTGGTTGCATCCATAATCAATCTATCAGGTTATTGTTCTCTTGTTTGTTGGGGTCGAATGATTTCGCCGGAACCTTCCCCCGCCGCCCGGCAATCCGCTGGATGCATCGGTTAAGGATGCGCCATGACGAATTACCGGGCACCGTTTCCGTGTTTCTCCCCTGTCCCGAATCTTCGTCCCGCTCTTCCTTGGCCCGAGTGATGAAGAAATCCAAGTGTGCGCGGGCCGCCGCGGCCTTTAACTGCGGAAGCCTGCCCCACGAGGCGTCCGACCGGCACCACCTTAAAGCCAAAGCCATTTTCCG
>Ga0364922_10213_pt1 | contig 34991 bp, 24 predicted proteins | sample ExccelJu500001D4_2_FD_206955 | JGI IMG/M metagenome (GOLD analysis project Ga0364922, IMG submission 206955) | Enriched cells from Trout Bog Lake Hypolimnion, Wisconsin, USA - BchlTB.June20.5000.01.D4 | ecosystem: Environmental > Aquatic > Freshwater > Lake > Hypolimnion/Profundal zone | place...
GGTATGGACAGATTCGAGCGACAGGAAAACTGAAAATTGCTGTTCGCTTGCGCCTTCCGCTGGCAGATACTGCAACTCTTCGCATGAAAGTAGGCAATCGCTATCTTGGAGCCCGGCACATACGCGGAGCCTCAGGCCTGATTACGGTTTCTTTTGGCTCTTTTGATGTGCACACACCAGGCGATTATCGTTTTGCGCTTATCGGCCTAAAGCGTTCAGGCCATGAGTTTGGCGAGGTGGACTCTTTGTTGCTTGAGGGCGCGGCGATTAAAGGTGCTCTCTTCAACTTGACGCCCCAGCGGGGCGCACCCTCCGTTCATCTCACCTTCTCTGTGCCAGAGGGCATTCAGGCGAAGTGGTTCTACAACGAAGTCACGGTCAGAAAAGATCCAATCTGGTCCTACTTTGAGGCGTGTGGGTTCGCACGTGGATACTTCGGCATCCAGGTGAATAGTCCCACCGAACGGCGCATCATCTTCTCCGTGTGGGACAGCAGCAGCGAACATACAGACCGTGCAAAGGTGGCGGACGAGAACCGTGTGCAGTTGCTGCAGAAGGGCAAAGACGTTGTGGCCACCAGCTTTGGAGGCGAAGGAACGGGAGGCCATAGCCACCTTGTGTATCCGTGGAAGGTCGGCGAGACCTATCGCTTCCTTGTCAGTGCGCAACCGGATGGAGCGTCGACGATCTATACAGCGTGGTTCTACTTCCCTGAGAAGCAAGCCTGGGGGTTGATCGCTAGCTTTCGCGCCCCGAAGGACGGAGATTATCTCAAGCATCTGTATTCCTTCAACGAGGACTTTGAGGGCGGGAATGGACAAGAGCAGCGGCTAGCTGAATTTGGCAACCAATGGATCAAGGCGATCGATGGCCGCTGGATTGAACTCACAAGAGCTCGCTTTACCCACACCGGACGCGGACTCTATAAAGATCGCATCGATCGTGGCGCAGGTGTTATCGGTGATCGGTTCTTCCTTACGAATGGAGGCTTCAAGGCCGAGTCTATTGAATTCGGCGACGAACTTGGCCGCACCGCGAGCGGACGTGCGCCCCAGGTAGTTCTCCCGGACATAAGTGCCGAGGCCAGCAAGTAGGGTACCCGGCAGCGGATCTACCGCGGTGTGATCGACTCGCCGAAGACAAGCTACTCAGTTCGGCATGCTGCGCCGCCAGAAGGGCTGCTTCACTATATCGAACCTTACGAGATGTCTCTCCGGTGACCAAGGACAACGCTTGGTTGTTCCCATCTGAGCGGATGACGCCCATGTCGAAGGACAATTGTTGGAACTGCGGCATCAAGCCGAAGCTTGCCAAGGCGGATTTTTCTTGGGCGAACTTCCTCGTGATGAGGCAGACGCATTCGATGCTTATGGGCGAACTCGGGATCGACGGTAACTTGTGGCAGACCAATGCGGACACACGCTCGATGTCAGCCAGAATGTCCATCGCCAGTCTCCGGTCGCAAGCTGGTTGCCGGCGGTGAACCAGTTGGAAATCTCGCTTAACGGTGTTCAAACGGAGTTCAAAGTGCCTGAGGGCGCCGTAATCAACTGATTTTCGTCTGGAAGTTGTTCATTTTATTGGAGCGGGAGACCGGGATCGAACCGGCGACATTCAGCTTGGGAAGCTGACGTTCTGCCACTGAACTACTCCCGCAACCTTTTTGCAATCAACAGCTTGCATCGTTTCTCTGAGTCGCAAAACGTAATGTTTTGTAGCATTTGCTAAACTGAATTCGGCTGGTGAGGCAGTCGAACGATGCAGTACACGAAACGCAAACGTTACCAAGAGGGCTCTTTGAAACGAGTTCCACGCGCTCACGGATGGGCGTGGGAATACCGTTATTATGCCACGTCTGAGGACGGCATACGCAAGTTGCGAGTCCAGACATTCAGTGGAGCGCAATACCCCACAGAACTCGATGTGCGTAAGGCGCTTGCGCCCATGATTGCCCAACTGAACTCCGACACGGCGGCAGGACAACTGTCGGCAACGATGGGTACTGTGATTGACAAGTACCTGAGCCAAGAACTGCCCAAGCTTCGCCACTCCACGCAATGCACAAATCGCAGCCTAATCGACCTGCACATCAGGCCGAGATGGAAGAAGGTGCGCCCATCGAATGTGGAGGCCGGGGATGTAGTCGAATGGCTGGAGACCCTCAAGATGGGAGCGGCGTCTCGGGCGCGTGCTCGGAACCTCATCTCCCGGATGCTCGACCTTGCGATGCTTTGGAAGTACATGCCTGTTGGCCGCAATCCGATGCAGCTAGTCAAGGTCGCTGGGAGCACGAAGCGGAAGAAAAGAATTGCCGTGCTCACTCCTGCTCAGTTCAAGTCATTGGTGGAAGAACTGCCGGAGCCCGTCAACCTGATGGTCCTTCTATCTGGATGCCTCGGCCTCCGCGTATCCGAAGTTCTTGGGCTCAAGTGGGCGGACTTCGATACTGACAGCCGCATCCTCTGCATCAACCAGATATACACGCATGGAAAGGAACAGCCGCGTCCGAAGACCGTGGCATCGGAAGCGGAATTGCCTCTGCACCCGCTCCTCTCGGATGTCATTGCCCGGTGGAAGGGAAAACGGCAGATTGATGAGGGCTGGGTATTCCCCGGCAAGCGGGGCACGCCATACAGTGATGCGACTCTTCTAGCCAAGGTCATCAAACCGGCAGCAACAAGGCTGGGCATAATGCCGATTGGTTCACGTCACAGTCACCCTCTCTGAATCTCGACACCGACTACTTCAATGGTGCTGAGCAACACGCATCGGATTGCTGTACCCAGCCGGAAGGTACTGCTGCAAATCCCGCTTGATGTAGTGCTTCACACCAAGTCGCTGGCACAGGTCAATCATTCGCAGCGTGTAATCACGCCAGTCTGTCGTGCGGGTGTATTCCCCGAGGTAATTGGCACGGCCAATCTTGAAGAGGTCTACAAACCCGTGCGTGGCCTCTACGATTGCCAAACTGGACTCAACGTCAAGCGTGGGTTCCAGCGAGACCCACGTGAAGATGCCCTTCTCGTGAAATGCCTTCAACGCCGCAATCCGGTCATCAGGCGAGGCAGCATTGCGTTCCCATTTCTGTTGGAACGAATCGTCAAGACTCGTCAGGGTTGACGCAAAGCAATCTCGGTCGGGCCGGTAGAGGTCAATGTCCGTCAGTGCCCGTGTGCCGCCTTTGGTCAGGACACAGATACCCATCCCGTTCCGCTGCACAACTTCCAATGATGGGCGCGTCAGTGATGTGTCGAAGGTCGAGTAAACATCCGTAGTGAAAGAGAAGAAGACCTGTTCGGTGATTCCTGCTGCCTGATACTTCCGAGCATCCTTGGCGAGATGCTTCAAGAAGTCAGGACGAGCCTTTGCCCCAGCGTCGAACTCGGGGCGCTTCATCTTGAGCATCAGCGGTACATAGCAGTAGGAGCACCCATGACCACATCCACGATATGGATTCGCAGCAAGAGGAGCGTATTCTCCGGCTTTACCCGCTGGTGCGTAGATGTACTTGCAGCCGGGAAGACCGATACTCTCGGGCACGGGGTCGATAGTGACCAGTGTTTGCCCTGCGGCTGCTGGCTTCGATTCGTTAAGGGTCGCTGTTGTCGCCGTTTGTTCAATCGTCGCGGCACTGCCGATTTGCTCGTGCTCCATGCCATTCTTCACTTTGTCTGTTTGGACATGTAGTGTTCGAGTAGGCGATTTCCGAACAACAAAGACCGGCTCAAATTTGTGAGTGGCTGACAGCTTGTCTGTGCCGGGCCCCTTGCTCAAGGCAAGTTGTAGAGTCTCCACCAGCGTGAAACCTGTATCCTTAGCTAGAGCGACAAAATCTTTCGTCAGGGTTGGGTAGCTCTTGGTATCAGCAAGGTTCATGACGAGGAAGCCATCGCGCCTTAGACCTGCTCGGCAATTCTCAAGAGTCATTCGCATGTACTCGTTCATCCACAGTTCATTCGTCGGAAACCTGATGTATGACTGTGTGGGCTCGTCGGAGTATTTTTCATGAGAGCTATACGGCGGAGAACTCAGGCAGCAGTCTATGGATTCCGGCTCTGGCGGAAAGTCTTCACTTCCCATGTGATGGAGTTCAATGGCGGGAATGCGATACCCCATCGTGTCCATCATAGGGAGCAATTCATCTCGCATTGCACATAGCCCCTCATGCGTCAGTGTTGCAGGGTCAGTACCGATGTACCTCCTGACCTTGCGACAGGCCATGGCACCGAGGAGGCGTCCGCCGAAGCCGCTGGACATATCCCACACGGTCCCGCCCTCCTTTGGCAGGTAACGGTTATAGAGTGCGAGAGCAGCAGAAGGTCGAAAATTACTGACCCCCTGAGCACCCGAGTACGTACTTAGGGCCTTACGGAGGTCACTGGCGGTCTTGCACTTGTCCATCGCTCTTCGCCGTACAAGTGCATCCTCAAGTTGATTTGAGAAGACCTGCATCGGTGTAAGCATGTCTCCGCATTGGACGGACCATGAATGCGGAAAGAATGACCAACAGAGAGCCAACCCGGTCATGTTCTGCCCGATTACACCGTTCCTTATTAGCCGCCTGTAATCACCTTTCAGGAACTGGTGCAACTTCTCCCGCTTCTCCTGAAATGTAAAACAGTAGATAGGGAAACCGGCCTCGTAAACTTCGTTAACAGTCATCACGTTGCTCCTTCCACGCCATGAATCGCGTTCTTGCTTGACGAACTGTGATGACGTTATTCCCGGTCTCTTCAGCCAGTCGCTCATCTGTCCAGTCCGGGTTCGCCTTTGCTAGGACGACAATTCCACGGTGCATGTGTTGACAGCCGCCGCAATCCTCTGGCAGTTTGACCAGCAACCCCTCGTCTACCGCCAGCTTCAATTCATCCAACAACTGCAAGCTGGTATCGACGCGACGTCCACCGTCGCGAATATCCTCCTATTCCCAAGGAGGAAGTCATGCGAAGAACATTGCGAGATTTGGCCGACGCACGAAGGGAGCTAGTGGAAGTCCAACAAGAGTTCGTCCGCCTTCAAAAGCGCATAGACATGGTGCGAGACTGCGTGACGGACTCGCTCAAACGCATCTTTGGTGACGAGCGCCCTGCAATGGCGGCTCTAGCCGAAGAGGAACTCATCGAGAAGCTGGCTGGCAGGGTGGCCGCTCGACTTGGGACTCAGCCAGCCGCGAAGAAACAAATTGACAACCGCTATGTTCGCGAGAAGGAGGCTGCGGCGTTTCTTGGGGTCAGCGTCTTCTCGCTCAGAAGTTGGCGTTGCCGGGGGACTGGTGGAGGGCCTTCATGGACGAAAGTTGGCGGCATGGTGATGTACTCCCAAAAGGAGTTGGAGCAATACATGGAGATGCGAACCGTTAGGGAGCATTCGTGATTCGGTAGTGTATCATTTTCCCATTCAACGGGAGTGAGCCATGAACGATGCAGGAAATGTCGAAGCAATGCGCGAGTTGCTAAAACGCCTCAAAGAAGTGGGCGGCGATGATTGGCATAAGAAACTAGCAGAAGAGATGGATGCCAATGAACGCGAGGCAATGCACGAGGCTACGCGGAAATCAACACCAGCACTTTGATTCATAACCTAAGCCAGCAAGTTTCTTTTTTCGCCAAACCGGTGCGGGCCGAATGCTGACAACCCTGACATCTGCCGACATTGCGATTTCCCGTGGTTGGGTGGTCGCGGAGCCAGCTAAGTGGCTACTGCGGCTCAAGTCCTCAGACTAAGTTAGAGCACCATGAGTTAGGGAATCGGTCGCCGGTTCACACGACCCCGAGTATCCACCCTTCGATTTTGGCGATGCCACGCTCCTCGGCGGTCAGGCTCGGGTTGAGGAACCTGCTGAGGGAGCCGTCGCGGTCGGCACGCTGTAGCCATGACGCCGCCGCATACGCAGTCCGTTGACAGAGATTTGAATTGGCATTTCTCCATTCTCCTTTCAGAAGGTGACGACGTGAACTACGAGTCGCATTCTTCAACCAGAGCGACGAACTGTGGAGCGAGAACTCTCAGCCTCTCCACAATGTATTCCCGTTCTTTGCCAATTGCGGCGGCTTGGTTGTCCAGCTTTTCCAGCACGAGGTCTGAATTCAAGTGAAACTGGTGCAGCAAGAAATCGTCGGGAGTCTGGCAGAGCAAATCCCATTGAGCGAGGCATTCAGCGGGGAAGTGCTTGGTGTTCGAAGTCACAATCGCATACGCTCCACAGCGAATTGCACACGCCATCACATGCCGGTCGTCTTTGTCAGGAATGCAAGCCAGCGAGTCTTCCAAGCTGGAGTCGAGTTGAACCAACGCCTCGGGAAACGCACTACGCATTGCATTGATACGGCGTTTGCTCTGGTCTTCGCTGTGCCGGAGTTTCTCTTGAAGGGCTCTACCGACCTCCTCAAGAATCCTGTCACTCCAGAAGGGCCGGTAAAGCGATGAGCCTTCGGCAAGGCGGAGCAGTGTATCGCAGAGCGGCATCGGCACGAGCACACAGGCATCAAGCACAACTGAATATTCGTTCCCTTCAGTCAATATCATTGCTCTGGCAACCTGTCGTAGATTCCCTCCTCGAACTCGGCCTTAGCCAAATCGTCAAGGATTTTACGCCGTGAACTGTCGCGCTTGCCTTTGTATGCCAGAACATCTCGGGCGTAGAGGCGTCTGTGCGTGCCAATCTTGTGGAAGGGAAGTTCTCCTTGGCTCAGGAGGTTGACCAAAAACTGGCGTGACATTCCGAGCAGCTTTGCGGCCTCAACGGTCGTCAACTCCGCTTTGCTTTGGAGAATCGTGACGGAGTTTCCAGCCTTCAGGTCAGCAAGCAACCGGCACAGAAAAGAGTAGATGTTGTTGGGTAGAATCTCCGTCTTCCCGTCCGGGCCGACAAGCTTCGCCTGTACCTCGCGTATCCGTTCGTACATCTCCATGATTTCGCGCTGGTCTTTCGCGGAAATGGCAACATCACTGGGGTTGGTTTTCGTATCGAGCATCATGGCTCCTCCACTGCTGCGTGGTAGCGGCAACAGGCGTTTGCAGTGCGCTTTATTCGTAAACGCTACAATCGCTATAAATGATATTAACGCTATATCTGTCATTTGTGCAACTCGCTATGATAGTGAGAAATACATCACAGACTTGCGATGTGGCGATAGAATGTGATTCATACATCACTTATGCAATCCCTAGCCGAACTCGGCGAAGCGGTCGCTCTGAGGCGAAAGGCGCTCGGGCTCAGCCAGAGCTATGTCGCCAACCACAGCGGTCTCACACGGGAAACCATTGTGCGATTCGAGCGAGGGCAGGTGACCGAGTTTGGCTCACGGAAACTGCTGGCCGTCCTCGCTGTGCTCAACATGGAGATGACGTTCACCGAGGTCGGGGTACATGGCACCCTCGATGAGTTGCGGCTTGAGCGGGGTGGGACATGATTTGGCTGTCCATGCCGGTACCAGCACGTGCGGTTTCCTTAGGAAGGTCAGCGACTCGGGTAGGGCGCTCGTCTTTATCTCCAACGAACTTGTTTTTCTCTCAGCTTCCGCCGCTCAGAATTCAGGGTGAGAACGTACATTCCGGCCACTGAATTGGTGTCTAAATTTGGTGTCCACAATCTCCAGATTCGATAAAAAGTGGGAGGCTTGGCGATGGGGGAGGCAGGAAAGGCCACAGGTGGATGGCCTTGGATTCCTTGAGTCCGGGCTTCGATTACAGCTATCATTACAGCGTTTGAAACCCTCATGGATAAAGGGGATTTGTAATTTTAGAACTCACCGTAAACGCTTTTCACGATTCGCTACGATTCTTTTGGGCCTTTGTCGATTTCTATAAGTTATTTAGAATCAGCAATAATTGGGATTTGGGAAGCTGACGTTCTGCCACTGAACTACTCCCGCAACCTATTTTAAATCAACAACATGAGCCGTTATTCAAACTCATTTATGTGACCATTTACAGCATTTCCCAATCTGTAGTCGGCTGGTAAAGCAGTCCAACCATGCAGTACCCGAAACGCAAACGCTACCAAAAGGGCATTTTGAAACGCGTTCCTCGCGCTTACGAGTAGGCGTGGGAATAACGTTATTATGCCACGTCTGAGGACGGGGCACGCAAACTACGAGTTCAGATATTCAGTGAGGCGCATGCGCAGATGATTGCCCAACTGAACTCCGACACGGCCGCAGGACAACTGTCAGCAATGATGGGCGCGGTGACGTACACACGCTATTTGACCGAGAATATTCGACGGTTTAGCCGGATAATCACATCAAGATCAGTCACCGGCTCAAGGAAGAATTCGACCATGGCAAGGAAGACTGCGCGCTGCCGGGGAACCGATATTCCAACCGTCACCGGAGCAGCTGAGTTGGCACAACAACGTCGTGGATACGAGCCGCCAAAAGCTCGAATTAGCAAGAGCGCTGGTCGATTTGTTTTGAGATATCAGGAGGTTGAAAAACACCCCTTGACTTTGTATTTCAATTTGACTCCCCCTCCGAGTACACCTCCGTTCCCTGATCTCTGCCTTCTGCAATTGCCGATAATTACGTCAAATTGGCGCACAATCTTCTCATGGATGCTTCTAGGCAAATCCCGCCATCAAGCTGCGTTGGGGAGCCCAAAATCTGCTTCCCCCCCACCCCTGGGTGCCATATATCCACCTTCTCAGCCATTGTTGACCTGCAAATAATTCATTGCAAACACCTTAAAAATTTGCCCCGTAACCAACCAGTAACACCTCACCCTACTTTTTCGTCATATATCGCCCCAAAGAAGACCGTTTACGCCCCGAATACATCCAAAAATGGTACAAATTCGTTCCCTTCGTGGCCTGCGTCCGCCCACCGATTCCTGATGGCTCCCTTATACCCAGCATGATAAAAACTAGGAACAGGGTTCAGCCGGCATTTCCTTTCAGGCCGGAGCGGGATGGATGCGGCGCATTTGCCCCGAAGGGGGCCACCGTTCCTTCACCGTCGGCTCCCTGAATTTTTGTTAAGAAGAGACCTCGGGAACCCATGAGCGCCGGCCATTCAGTGGAATTGGATACCCTCTTCGGGGACTATCCGCTCGACCTCGCATTCGACGAAATGCGCGAGCCCAACGGCGACCTGCGTTCCCACTACCGCGCACTCGCAGAGACCCTCGCCAGCCTGCCCGCAGACGAACTCCAGCGCCGCAAGCAGTCCGCTGACCTGTCATTCCTCACCCAGGGCATCACATTCACCGTCTACGGCCGCGACGAAGGCACTGAACGAATCTTTCCATACGACCTGCTTCCCCGCGTCATTACAGGCGAAGAGTGGGACCGTATCGAGCGCGGACTTACCCAGAGAATCACCGCTCTCAACCTTTTCCTCCGCGATGTCTACTCTGATGCCAAGATACTTAGTGACCGCATCATTCCTCGCGAACTGGTCTACAGTTGCAGGCACTACCGTCGCCAGATGCGCGGCCTCCAGGTTCCACGCAACGTCTACATAGCCGTAGTCGGCTCGGATCTGCTGCGCCTCAATACCGGCGAGTTCGTCGTCCTTGAAGACAACTTGCGTGTCCCTTCCGGCGTCAGTTACATGCTCACCAACCGCCGCGTCATGAAGCGGACCTTCCCGCAGCTCTTTCAAAGTTACGGTGTCCGGCCCATCGAGCACTATCCGCAAATGCTCCTGGCCACGCTGCGTTCGCTTGCTCCTGAAGGCAGGCCCGAACCGAATATTGTCTTGCTCACCCCCGGTGTCTTCAACTCCGCCTACTTCGAGCACACCTATCTCGCCCGCCAGATGGGCATCGATCTTGTTGAAGGCCGCGACCTCGTCACCCACGACAACGTCGTCTACATGCGCACCACAGACGGCCTCAAGCGCGTGGACGTTATCTATCGCCGCGTGGACGACGACTTCAGTGATCCGCTCGTCTTTCGCGGAGACTCTTCGCTTGGCTGCGCGGGCCTGTTCAACGCCTATCGCGCCGGCAATGTAACGGTCACCAACGCCTTTGGTACCGGGCTCGCGGATGACAAAGCCGTCTACGCCTACGTCCCGCGCATGATTCGCTACTACCTCAATGAAGATCCGATTCTGCCCAATGTGCAAACCTACCTGCTCAGCGAAGAAAAGGAGCGCCGGCATGTGCTGGCCAACCTGGACAAACTGGTAGTCAAGGCAGTGGGTGAAAGCGGTGGCTACGGCATGTTGATTGGCCCGCACTCGACGGCCAAGCAGCGCGAGGAGTTTGCCCGGCAGATTGAGGCCAACCCGCGCAACTACATCGCACAGCCAACTCTGGATTTCTCTCGCGCTCCCTGTTTGATAGGGAATCAACTTGAGCCGCGCCATGTGGATTTGCGGCCCTACGTTTTGTTTGGTGACAAGGTGAACATAGTGCCCGGAGGCTTGACCCGCGTAGCTCTTGAAAAAGGCTCGCTCGTCGTCAACTCCTCCCAGGGCGGTGGAAGCAAGGACACATGGGTTCTGGAATAGCAGTTCCTTATCGCGTTGGAGGAAATTCGACGATGCTATCGCGCGTTGCCGACAGTCTCTACTGGATGAGCCGCTACTTGGAGCGAGCAGAGAACACCGTGCGTCAACTCGACGTTACGATGGGCCAGATGCTCGATACCGGTGGCGCAAGTGCAGAGACGCGCTGGAAGCAACTGCTGGCCTCGCTCGGCAAACCCGCTGGCATGGAGTGGAATGGCGACCTGGAATCGATGGCTCGCAAGCTGATCTTTGATAATATCTGCCCGGCTGCCGTGACCTATTGTTTGAACGGAGCACGCGAAAATGCACGCCAGGTGCGCGAAGAAATCTCCTCCGAGCAATGGCAGCGCCTTAACCGGCTCTTTCACCACATTCACTCCTCCAGCGCACAAGACCAGTTCGGCTCCAGCATCAACGACCTGCTGGGAACCATCATCGACGGCATTCATCTGTTCAAAGGCGTAAGCGACACAACCATGATTCATGGCCAGGGCTGGCAGTTCATCCGCCTGGGCCGTTACCTGGAGCGGGCATACGCCACCGCCACCATGCTTGAGGTTTACCAGGAAGAACTCTTCAACCCCCAGGAACGCGAACACTCCGGCTACCAATACCTTGAGATGGTGGGCCTGCTCCGCTGCTGTACATCGTTTGAGGCCTATTGCCAGGTCTATACCGCCGACCTGGCCCCCGATCGCATCCTGGAGTTTCTCCTGCTCAATCGCGATTTTCCCCATGCCATCCGCTACTGCGTGGACGGCATCCGCCACTCCATCGAATCCATCCAGCGCACCGGCGGCCGCCGCTCTCCGGACGAACTCACGTCTGGAGTCGGCCGTCTGCACGCCATGCTGGTTTACACCAGCATTGGAGAAATCCTGGCTGGCGACACCCCCGCCTTCCTGCACACAATCCGCGAGCAATGCCTCCGAATTCACGAGCAAATCTACCGCTACTATGTGCACTATTCAATCCAATCCGCGCTGGCGGTTTAACAGAGAGCGAACATGAATTTCTATTCCATTCGGCACCTCACGCGCTTCCGCTACTCGCAGTCCATCAGCGAGAGCATCATGGAGACGCGCATGAACCCGCGCTCTGACTCCAACCAGCACTGCCTCTCTTTCTCCCTATCCGTAAGCCCGCGCTGCCGCGTCTTCAGCTATCGCGATCACCAGGGCAACAATGTGCAGCACTTCAACATCCCCGCGGAACACAACCAATTGGTCATCGTTGCCGAGTCGGTGGTCGAGCAGCAAGCCCTGCCTGAAGTGCCTGGCTTTCTTTCCCCCGATGCCTGGGATGCACTCGACGACCTGATTGAAGCGGGCGACCACTGGGAGATGCTGCTGCCATCAACCTTTGCCGTTGAAACTCCGGCGGTCACTCTGCTGGCCAAGCAAATGGGCGTAACCCGCCGCGACGATCCTCTGATGCTGGTGCAGGAATTGAATCAAAAGCTCTTCGACTACTTTGAATATGAGCCGCGCTCCACGCGCGTGGACTCGCCCATCGACGAAGCCATCATCAGCAGCAAGGGCGTCTGCCAGGACTTTGCCCATACCATGATCGCCCTGCTGCGCCATGTGCGCATACCCGCGCGCTACGTCTCCGGCTACCTTTACCGCAGCCGCGAAGACCACGACCGCTCCACGCCAGACGCTACCCACGCATGGGTCGAAGCGCTCATGCCTCATCTCGGCTGGGTAGGCTTTGACCCCACCAATAACCTGGTCGCACACCATCGCCACATCCGCACCGCCGTCGGCCGCGACTACGCGGATGTCCCACCCACGCACGGCGTCTTCCGCGGCAGTACCGACAGTGAACTTTATGTTGCAGTTCAGGTTGAAGCCAGCGATCATCCTCCAGCTCTTGATCGCAAGATGCCTATACCAGAGGACTGGAGCGTACTCGTTGAGCGCGCACAGCAGCCTCCCGCGCCCGCTGTACCTTTTATTGATATGCAGCAGATGCAGCAGCAACAACAACAGCAGTAACATTAGCCGCAGCGACAGCAGGAACAAGTCAATCCACTGAATGCAAGACGTAGTGCGCCCCAGTTCTCACTGATGAGAACTGGGATTGAACAACGCCTACATAACCAGCCGCGCCTCAGCCGCAATCTTCCTCAACTCCGGTAACACCTTGCCCAACGCGACGGGCGCGGCATCCTTTAAGCCCATCGCAAAATACACATCGCGATAGTGCTGGTATAGCCGCTCATACACAGCAGCGGCCTCCGCATTGGGCTCAACAGTGCGGAGAGGCAGGCAGACCGCAGCCTGCGCTTCTTCAATGGTCTTGTAGGCTCCGGCGGCGAGCAAGGCGAAGATGCCCGAGCCAAGGCTGGTCGGAATCCCCGCAGGTACCAGCACTGGCTTGTTCAGCACATTGGCATACACCTGGTTCAGCACTTCGCTCTTCTGCGGAATTCCGCCCGCGTTAATCACGCGATCGATGCGCACGCCATGTTCCGCCATCCGCTCCAGAATGATCCGCGTATGAAACGCCGTGCCCTCGATGGCTGCGAACAGCTCGTCCTGCGCCGTGTGTACCAAGTTCCAGCCCAGGGTGACGCCGCCCAGCTCCGGATTCACCAGAACTGTGCGGTCACCATTATCCCAACTCAACCGAAGCAGTCCGGTCTGTCCGGCCTTGTACGCTTCCAGACCCTCGCTCAGTGCGCCAACCGTGGTACCCGCGCGCTTTGCTATGGCCTCGAAGATATCTCCCACAGCCGACAAGCCGGCCTCGATACCGGTGTAAGCCGGATGCACGCTGCCTGGTACTACGCCGCAGACGCCGGGAACCAGTTGTGCCTCGCGCGCCATCGCGATGATGCAGGTGGAGGTGCCGACTACATTTACCGCATCGCCCTCGCGGATGTTGGAACCGATGGCGTCCCAGTGCGCGTCGAATGCACCCACTGGAATCGGAATCCCCGCGCGCAACCCCAGCGCCTCAGCCCACTTGGCAGAAAGGTGCCCGGCGATCTTGTCACTGGTAAGATATTGGCCGCCGAGCTTGGCGCGAATCCCGGCAAACAGTGGATCCACGGCCACCAAAAACTCTTCCGGCGGCAGTCCGCCCCACTTGGGGTTCCACATCCACTTGTGGCCCATGGCGCAGATGCTGCGCTTCAGTTCGCTGACAGTCGTGATGCCGCTGAGCGTGGCTGCGAGCAGATCGCAGTTTTCGAGGGCGGTTACAAATTGGGAGCGCATGTCCGGATTGTGCCGTAGCCAGTGGAGCAGCTTGGAGAAGCCCCACTCGTGCGAGTAAACGCCGCCGCACCACTCGATGCCTTCAAAACCGAGTTCGTGGGCCTTCTGCGTAATCTCCTGCGCCTCAGAGAAGGCGCGATGATCGCACCAGAGATAGTACTCACTGAGCGGCTCCAGGCCCTCGCCCACGGGAATCACGCTGGAGCCGGTCGTGTCCAGAGCGATGGCGGCAACCGCATCACCATCCACGCCTGTGCTCTTGAGCACGTCGCGAGTGGCAGCGGCTAGCGCCATCATCTGGTCCGCATGAGACTGGGTGGCGAAGTTCGGGTCCTCGCGGCGGCGGTGCAGTGGGTAACTGGCCGACGCTGTACCGATCGGCCCCTTGTGGCTATCAACAAGAGTTACCCGAACGCTGAGTGTGCCAAAGTCAACACCGGCGACGATTGTCATGGAAAGTACACCTCTGGTAAACGCTTTCTTGCTCGCCAACCAGACTACACTATTCCTCGTGCACGCGTCACCAACCCCTGCGCCCTCCGGCTCAGGCGCCCGCAAGGATGCTGTGCACGATTTCGGCGTTCTCCCTTACCTGGTCTTTATCCCAGGGGTACATACCGACAAAGACTCCATCAATGGGCTTGATGCTTGAAAACGCTGTGCGGAAGGCTTGCGCGATGCCACCACCGCTGATGCGCCCGGCCGCAAGAATCTTGAATGCGAAGCAGGGCTTGGGAGTTTGGCGTATCGCCTTGTACATGCGCGCCGGGTCACTTTGTAAGTAGATTTCGCGCGGCATCTCCAGCAGTTCGCCGTGCAGAACCTTCTTCCATTCCTCGTCGTTTCTGCTACGGTGGTAAACGCAACCGGCGTAGTAGTCGATGTCCCAGCCCTGCTCTTCCACCAACTCAATCACTTCAGGATTGTGCGTGGCGACTCCTGTCAACACTCCTGTATCGCGGACTCGCTTGCACCACTCCCTGACCGTATTCATCGTGCCGTTGCGGAAAGCCACATCCACAATTTCGCCCTGCCTGTGCAATGAAAGCGGCTTTATCTTCTTGACTACAGCGGCAGGGTCATCGTCACTGGAGTCGTGCGCGATGAGGTGCATTTCCCCACCCTCAGCTGTAAGCCGTGCCCAGCCATCCGGCGTGTGGCCCTTGTTTGTGTAGTTCAGGGCGTTGATTCCGTAGGCATTGGCATGGTGCATCACTTCACAAACGCGCTCGGCCGTGTACCACTCCTGCATCAATTTGCCATAACTGGCATTGAAGTGCGCGCCGCCGTTGAAGGGATTGCAACCCATCACCAGGCGACTGATTTCAACACCAGCGAACTTCATCTTTGGAACCTGAATCTCAGCCTTTGGGCCTCTGGTTCCAGTGCCCAATGCAGGCGTCCCCGACGCTGCGGGGTGGGAGTTTTGCGCCTCTGCTGCCAGCACGGTTGCACCGCCCATCACTCCCACGGCCAGAGCCGCGCCACACTGCAAAAACTCCCTGCGTGAATTGGACATGGAGACAACTCCGTTCCATAGCCAGCCGGACAGCGGGCTGAAAGCTGGCTTGAAAATCAGCCAATTCTAGCACTGGCCGGTTATCGCCGGAGCGCTGCGGGCTATTTCTTTGTGCCCGGCAGCATAGCCATGACCTTAGCCATCATGCCAGGTTTGGTTGCTGGAACGGCCGCAGACGGTTTGGTAACCTCCGCAGCGACAGGCGGAATCGTTGGCTTGCCGGCGCCCTCCGCTGCCTTTGCAGGTGGTTCATTAACTGCCCCATCCACCATCCGCGTATTGGGGATTGGCGCCGGCGCCGCACCATCGTCGGCATTCTTTACCAGGATGGAGATCCTGCGATTTGATGGGTCGTAGGGATTGTTCTTTACGCGAAGGAACTGGTCGGCATAGCCGCGCACTTGGGCTACCTGGTCGCCGCGCACGCCGTTCTGCTGCAACAAGCGCCGCGCGGAGTTGGCGCGGTCCGCCGATAGCTCCCAGTTGCTGTAATTGGTGTCAGTTGAATATTGCGTAGCATCCGTGTGACCCTCGATCAGCAATCCATTGGGAAGGGTCTTCAACTCGGCCGCCAGCAAGGCCAGCAATTCCTGCCCGCTCTCGCTGAGACGCGCGCTGCCGCTCTGGTAGAACGTGCCGTTCTTGTCCTCCAGCAATTCGATGCGTAAGCCCTCTGCGGTGATTGTGATCTCAATCTGCTTGGCCAGCTTCTCCAGTTCCTTCTTTGCCCTGATCTCCTCTTCGAGCTTCTCCTTCAGTTTCTGCAGGTTCTCATTGTCTTTGAGGGTTACAGCCACGCCGTTCCCTGCCATCGTGGTGCCGAGCAGGCTGGCTGTTCCCTTCGGGTCGTTGAAGTATCCCGCCACGGCCTTCTTCACTTTTTCACTCGATCCCATCAGCCAGAGCACGATGAACAGCGACATCATGGCTGTCACAAAGTCTGCGTACGCCACCTTCCACGCACCGCCGTGGTGACCGCCGTGGCCGCCCTTCTTCTTGATTACAATGATCGGTTGTGTCTTTGCTGTCATGGGCCTTGCTTCTTCGTGCCGGATTCGGGGTTGCTATGCTGCCACTGCTTCAACAGACGCCACATTGCCCTTGCAGTTCTTCTCCATCTCGTCAAAGCTGGGCCGCACAAAAGCTGGAATAGCGCGACGCCCCATCTCAATCGCGATCATCGGCGCTGAACCCTTCAGAAACGACAGCATCAGCACCCGCAGCACGTGGAGGTATTCGTTATGCTCGTCGGCCGTCTTGCGCATGTTTGCGCTGAGCGGTCCAACCACGCCGTAACAGAGCAGAATGCCCAGAAATGTTCCCACCAGCGCCGCCGCCACCTTTTCGCCAATCTGCTCCGGTGGTCCTCCCAGCGCGCCCATCGTAATCACCACGCCCAGCACAGCCGCAACAATGCCCAGGCCAGGCAGAGCGTCGGCGACCGTGGTAAGAGCGTCCACGGGCGCTATCGCTGCGTGATGATGCACCTCCATGTCCAACTCCATCATCTGGTCCATGTCGAACGGTTCCACGCCGCCGGTGATGGCGGTCCGAAGCGTGTCGCAAAGAAAGTTCACGGCGTGATGATCGGCGAGAAAATCAGGATAGTTCTTGAAGATGGAACTATCTTTCGGCTTCTCCACGTCCATCTCGACGCAGAGCAGGCCCTCTTTCCGCACCTTGTTCAGGAACTGGTACATCATCTTGAGCGTGCTCAAATACCGCTCCTTGGTAAATGGCGACCCTTTCACCACTCCCATCAACCCGGCAGCCACCGCTTTGATAATGTGCAGTGGGTTGGCCACCAGCAGCGTGCCCATGGACGCTCCGGCAATTATCAACAGTTCCGCGGGTTGAAGCAGAACCGACATGTGGCCCTTCTCCATCAGAAAGCCACCGATAACTGCTGCAAATACGACGAGAATTCCTACGATGGCAAACATGCCTGCCTCCCTGGCGCGGATGTAATACAGTTGCCGCCCGCATGGATGCTGGACTCCATGGCCTCCTGAGCGTGCCGAAGCAGTTGCGCCAGCGTCTCAGTGAGTCCGGGCTCGGCTTGGGCGCCACCGATGCTTACCGTCAGCGAAATCCGGTCACCCCACCACCGAAAGTCGGCAGTGCGCGCCAGTCCCGCCAGCGCCTGTGCGTGTGTGGCCAGCATCTCCGGTGTGCGTTCATGGCAGATGACAAGAAAATCGTCGTCGCCCCAACGGCCCAGTTCCTCGGTCGGTCGTAACCCCTGCGCAATTGCTTTCTGTACCTTGTCGAGCATTGCCTCACAGGCGCTGTAGCCGTGGGTCTTTCGCAGTCCCAGTGCTTGATCGACACTGATCCAAAGCACGCCAAACGGTGGCCCCCCGCGTGCAAAGTCTTCATATTCACATTGCAGCCGCTCTTCAAGCTCAGCCTGGCTGGCCTCCACAGTGTGGTTTTCGTCGGTCTCTCCGTGCGGCAACGCATCCAGGCTCTCCGCGGGATGAAAGACAGCCGCAGTACCAATCCGCCCGCCCAGTGCGTCACGCAGCGCAAGAGTCCGCACCATCGCCTGCACCTCATGGCCGAGCTTGTGCCGGGCGCGAATCAAGCACCCACGCGCCGCTTCTGGCTCTGCAGCGAACAGTGCATCCCCTTGAAGCGCACGTTCCAGCAGCAGTGGCTCCAGGGCTTCAGGAATTGGGCGCCGCAGCATCTCCAGACACGCAAAGCCCGTGATTGCCTCCGCGGCATGATTCCAGAACACAACCTCGCCCCCACTGCCGAATAGCGCAATGCCATCTGGAAGGCTGTCCAGCGCGGATTCAAGTAACTCAGTGCGATCCGTCATTCAAGCCTCTTCAAAATAGTCTCTCCACCTTCTCAATCCCTCAGCCAGGCAGTACACTGGCCCCGGACTCAAGCAAGCGGCGAGGCCCTGTATCTCTTTCATCGGCACACAGCGAGCTAACTTCATGGTCTGTATTGCAATGCGAATGTTGGAATTTGCTCATCAAAAGCTGGCTCCTGCCGCCATTGGGCGCTCATCGAGCAGTAATTCTGCAAAGCTCGTCACTGAGAGTCGTTCCATACCGGTGCTACAATTGGCTGTTTTTTAGGAGTCTGGCTCCAGGTTTACTGGCTTAGCCATGAAAAGAGGGTGTCTTCATGTCAAATACACGCCGAGAATTCTTGCAGTCCAGTGCCGCCTTGGCCGTAGGCATCGTGGGCGGTGCAGCAACCAACCTGACCGCGCAATCGCAGGCGCCAAATTTGCCCGCGGCATCCTCGCCAATGCAGAGCACGGTGCCCTCGGCTGGTGAAGCCCATGTCCAGATCCCAAAGATGAAGTTCGGCAGCGCCGAAATCAGCCGATTGGTGCTTGGCGTCAATCCGCTCTATGGTTTTGCCCATTACAACAACAATTTTTCCAGCGCCATGAGAGAGTGGTACACGCAGGACCGCGTCTGCGACGTGCTGCACCGGGCCAACAGCTTCGGCATCAATGCGTTTAACTACGTCAATATGGGACGCGCCCCCCAGGATTTGGCACGCTTCCAGGCCGAAGGCGGCAAGATGAACCTGATCATTCAGGTTACGGCCGCTGACAGCGCCGACGCACTGGTGCGGAATCTCAAGCCCTTGGCGCTGCAACGGCGGGGTGAAGAGGTTGATTTGGCTTTCCGCAACGGCACCATGGCCGACGAGCGGGAATGGTGCAAGCGAGCACGGGACCTGGGCGTTCTGGTGGGCGTGGGCACGCATAAGCCGGAGGTTATTGAACTGGTCGAAGAGCAAGGATGGGACATCGACTTCTACGCCGGTTGCGTCTACAACCGCACTCGAACGGAAGACGAGTGGAGGCAGGTGCTCAACGGCCAGTTGATGGAAATGCCCCGCGAAATCTATCTGCAGAGCGACCCGGCGCGCATGTACAAAGTGATGCGCCAAACGCAGAAAACCTGTTTCGCCTTCAAGGTTCTGGCCGCCGGACGCATCGGCGACAGCGGAATCGCCAACGCCTTCCGTACTGCGTATTCAAGCATCAAACCCCACGATGGCGTTTATGTAGGGGTATTCCCAAGAAACAAGGACGAGATCAAGGAGAACGCCGAGATTGTGCACGGCCTACTCACCACCGCCTGAGGCCTTCATCCGGACTCCTCAGTGCCCATTCTTCCCCTCATCATCTAATATCTTGCTGAGCAGGCTAAATGCCTGCTCGCAGGTTGCAGACGTGTAAGTAAGGCACGGCGAGCAATGCCCGCTCGGCAAGGCCAGCGATGGATTGGGTTGGCTCCGGCAACCAAGTTTGTGATGAAGCCTGGCGCAGTCAGGCAAAACAGTAAAAGGAGAATATCTTGTCAAAAATTGGATTTATTGGACTCGGAATTATGGGCAGGCACATGCTCCGTAACTTGCGTAAAGCAGGGCATGAACTCGTCGCTTATGACATCGTGCCCGCCTCTGTCGATGCTGTCGTCGGCAATGGAGTTGAGCGCGGAGCGTCCTGCAAGGACGTTGCCAGTCGAACCGACATTGTCATCACAATGCTCCCGGATGGCCCGGAAGTTGAGCAGGCTGTTCTCGGCCCAGGGGGCGTTCTTGAGGGCGCACGCGCCGGGCTCATCCTCGTCGACATGAGTTCCATAAGTCCTCTGGTCTCACAGGAGATAGGCGCGGCCTGCTCGAAGATTGGGGTTGGATTTCTGGATGCGCCCGTGAGTGGTGGAGAACCGAAGGCCATCGACGGCACACTCGCGATCATGGTCGGCGGCGACAAGGCCACCTTCGACAAGGTAAGCCCCTTGCTCCAACTGATGGGATCAAGCGTTGTGCTCACCGGCGCGGTTGGCGCGGGAAACGTGACCAAGCTTGCGAATCAAATTATCGTTGCCTGCAACATTGCCGCGATGTCTGAGGCCTTGGTTCTTGCGGACAGGTGCGGCGTCGATTCTGAAGTGGTGTTTAATGCCATCAAAGGCGGCCTGGCTGGAAGCACAGTGCTCAATGCAAAGGCGCCAATGGTTATCGCTCGAAACTTCAAGCCCGGCTTTCGCATTCGCCTGCACCAGAAAGACCTTCGCAACGCCCTGCTTACGTCCGAATCTATGAAAGTAGCACTGCCATTAACCAGCATGGTCCAACAAATGCTAATCGCATTGATGAATCGTGGCAGCGGAGATCTCGATCACTCCGCAATTATTACCTTTATTGAGGAAATGGCGCCCAAGCCCGCTCTCAAGAGCTGACCCATGCTCCCCTCGCAATGAGCTGACTCCCTGCGAGGGGAGCATGGGCGTCTCGTAGGCTTCTCGGATGCAATCCACCCTACTTGCCTGGCGATACTCTACGCGGCGCACAGAGAGCGGTTACTTGTGTCGTTGCCCAGTGGGAATTCCATATAGTGAAATTCAGCGGGTAATTCTCGCACTGAATTCTCTATTCGTCTTGAGGAAATACTCAAGTAAACCTGCAACCTGCCCACAATTGCTGGGAATTGGCTGAATTTCCTTCCCTGGATAAAGAGCCTTCGACCCCTTGGATGGCATCAGTGATTGGAGTCACTTCAGGATGGAACCTCGGAAAATACCATTGAATGCAGGCCGCAAACCGGCCGAAGTTTGAGTTGTGAAGGAGTTTTCATGAATCTGGGATTTATTGAGAGCAAAACATACGACGAGATTGAAGTTGGCGATACCGCCAGGACAGAGCACGTTCTGACCACGGATGACGCGATGGCCTTTGCCTCGATCTCCGGGTTCGACTCTGTGCTCAATTCCGAAGAACTGATCGAGCGCGCCGGCGGGGTGCCTCCTACGGGTCCAAACATGTGGTGCGCATCGCTCGTATCCGGCCTTTTCAGCATGAATACTCCCGGGCCAGGGTGTACGCTAACCAACATCAATCTCTCGTTTCATAATCGCATTCGAGTCGGCGATCGCATTCTCGTCAAGGTGCAGGTAACGCACAAGGATGATTCCACAAAGACCGTCACCTTCAATTGCGATGCAAACAATGGCGATGGCACGCAGATTTTTTCGGGCACTGCCCAGCTCCTTGCCCCTGCCACCAAGTTGCGCTGGTCCACCCTTCCTGTGCCACGCCTGATCGTGAACGATCCCTATCGCCGCTACCATGGGTTGATTGCACGTGCCACAGCCAAGCCGGCTGTCAAAACTGCAATTGTTTGGCCCTGCGATGAAGTCTCTCTTGGAGGAGCCGTTCAGGCCTTCAAAGACAAGCTGATTGTCCCCGTTCTTGTGGGCGCCGAAGCCAGGATTCGCAGCCTTGCTGAAACCTTGCAACTCGATCTTTCTGCAATCCAGATTGTTGACGTCCCGGATAGCCGCACCGCTGCGGTGCGCGGTGTTGAACTGGCGCGCAAGGGTGAAGTCCAGATGCTGATGAAGGGTTCTCTTCACACTGACGAGCTCATGAGCGCTGTCGTCTCCCGCGAGGGGGGCATGCGCACCGGACGCCGTATCAGCCACGTCTTCGCATTGGATGTGCCGTCCTATCACAAGACCCTCTACGTTACGGATGCAGCGATCAATATTCAGCCTGACCTTGAGACGAAGATCAGCATCTTGCAGAATGCCATCGATATGATGAACACCCTTGAGGTTGAAAACCCAAAGGTGGCGATTCTGTCGGCAGTCGAGTCAATCAACCCTGCCATACCTTCAACGCTCGATGCGGCCGCGCTGTGCAAGATGGTTGATCGCGGGCAGATTACAGGCGCCATCGTTGATGGACCGCTCGCCTTTGATAATGCTATTTCAAGCGATGCCGCGCGGATCAAGAAGATCAAGTCGCCGGTTGCTGGAGACCCGGACCTTCTCATGGTCCCCAATCTGGAAGCCGGAAACATCCTCTTCAAGCAGCTCCAATACCTGGCTGGAGCTTTGGCCGCAGGAGTTGTTGTGGGAGCAAAAGTCCCGATCGTCCTCACCAGCCGCGCTGACGGCGAACTGGCTCGAATGGCAAGTTGCGCGCTCGGAGCGTTGCTCGCCAAGCCCGCTCCCGTCGTCATCTAGTCAGCTCAAAAGCAAGCAGAAATAACTATGCCTCTCGAACTCGCCTCCCGGAATTTGGGGCGCGAGTTCGAGAGGCTTTTCCAAATCTGGCTTTAGATATCTACTCCACCGTTGCGATGATCTGCACCGTCGTTCATCCCACAAAGTCCCAGACCGCACACTGCCCAGCAGCCACCTGCCCTGGATATGTCTCGATTTATCAATGCCCCGCATCCCTCTTCATGCTGAATCTGCTATAAAGCCCACAACCTTTGAATCTCGATATATATTTCTCCTCCAAGAGGTCTCCCTCGCGCACTACAATCGAGAAGCCCCTGAGTCTGCTGAACGGTGCGTGGCATTTTGCGACCATGGCAGAAGCTGGCAAGTCTTTTCAGAATCATTCTTCAGTTCAAGAAACAGGTAAGTCATGTTAAGAAGAACTTTTCTTTCCTCTTCGTCGATTGCCTTGGGTATGTCCGCCACTGGCGTGGGTATGGCTGCACCATTACGGGCGGCAAAAAGCATCCTCGACTATGGCGCCAATGCCGATGGAAAGACGCTGAACACCAAGGCTATACAACGTGCAATTGACGAAGCCTTCCAGGCGGGCGGAGGCCTGGTTTATGCCCCACCGGGAGTCTTCCTGACCGGCGGCCTCGAATTGAAGAGCCGGGTCACACTCTACGTTGAGGCGGGTTGTGTTCTGCTCGGTAGCGCCTCCATCGGCGACTACGATTATCACCCCGGTCCCCCGATGCTTGGCGATGCCAACGGCCACCATCTCATCTTTGCGCAAAATGCTGAAGACGTGACTCTCTGTGGCCCAGGCACCATTGACGGCCAGGGCGAGAAGTATTGGGAGCCGAATCCCGACCGGCCACCCCTCCCACCTGAAGAAGCCTGGCACGATGTCAGTTCTGGTCACTTTCAAACCATCAACAACAACAGCCGCCCCTCACCTATGGTGGAGTTTGTGGGCTGCCGCAATGTGCGTATCACCGGCATTACCCTCAAGAGTTCTTCCGGCTGGACTCTCCGCCCCGTGAACTGCGAGACGGTGTTCATAGACGGCGTTCGCATCCGCAATCCCTATTACGGCAGAAACACCGACGGGCTCGACATTACCGCCTGCCGCAACGTTTTCGTTTCAAACTGCGACATCACTGGTGGCGATGACGCTATCTGCCTCAAGAGTGAAAATCCTTACGGCGGCGAGGTGCTGCCGACAAAGAACATCACCATCACAAACTGTGTGGTCAACTGCGCCAGCAATGGATTCAAGATGGGGACAGCCACCCAGGGAGTCTTCGAAAACATTGTCTTTTCAAACTCTGTCATCTATGGCGACAATGGCAGCCCAATGATGAACCGTGTCATCGGCGGCATCAACATTGAAACCGTAGACGGCGGCAGCGTGGACGGTGTGGTGGTGTCCAACATCCGTATGCAGAATGTGCGCGCGCCTATCTTTGTTCGGCTCGGCCAGCGAACCAAGCGGGAGGGAACGTTCCTGCGCAATGTTCTGATCGAGGGCGTTGACGCCATCGGCTCCATTGTTACCAGTTCGATTACGGGTGTCCCTGGACTTCGGCCTACTGACATCACGGTGAGCAACTGCCGCCTTCGCACCGTTGAACAGGGGAAGTCCGAATGGGCGCATCGCGCTATTCCTGAAGATGCGGATGGGTATCCCGAGTCATGGAACATGGGGCGCCTGCCTGCGTTTGGTTTCTTTATTCGGCATGCCGACCGTGTTCGCCTGCGCAATGTGGAGTGCATCACAGACCAACCCGACGGACGGCCAGCGATTATCTGCGACGACGTAGACGATGTGATTCTTGGCGGCCTTGAGCTTTCGGCGCCTGAGGGTGGTGCTCCGCTCATCGACCTGCGCAATACGCGGAGAGCATTCTTGACTGGAATGCGCTCTCCGCTCGGCAGCAAGGTGTTCACTCAAGTTTCCGGCGAACGTTCAAGTGAAATCGTGCTGCTGGGAAACTCGCTGAATTCGGGACAACAGGCTGTCACCTGCATCGATGGCGCAAGCAAGCAGAGCACTCGAGTTGAGTGAAGTGGCTGCAAAAACAAGAAAATCAGGGATGATACAGGCGCGTGGCGACGATTGTAGGCGTCGCCATGGGAACTCCGTCCATCGACTTGGTACGGATGAGGGCTTCAAAGTAAACCGGCTGCGTTGATGCTCCCGAAATGCCCAGTGCTTGCTGCAGCTGCTCCCTCCCTTTTGCGTCCGCGAGCATAAGCCCTGCGGCTTGCGTGCCTTCCTGCTGCAATCCCTGCAAAATCAGTACACCCCCGTGTCCGTTGGGGAGCGGTAGCAGAGAGATGGTCGCAAAGGCATCGCCCGAGCTGCCTGTATTGGGCAGCCCGCAGTAAATCTTCTGCTCTGTTGCGGTGGGATGAAGATTCTGAAAGCAGTTGAAGCCGCTATCTGGGCCGGATAGGGCCATTTGAAAATTGAGTCTGTCCTGGAAGAAAGAGACCCACGGTTTGAAACTCGGCTGACCTGATGGCCCGGATCAGGCCGAATGAAAGGAAGAGAATGGCCGTTACCAGGGATATCGATATCATCCCTATGGCTGTATTTACCTGGCCGTTTCCGCGCTTGCAAGAAGCTATCGCTTCCGTAGTGACCAGGAGATCGGGAGCTACGTCCCTTTTCAAGCTTCCCAGGCTCCCCATTGCTTTGAGGCCTGATTAGTCCTCGCCTGAGTCTGGTGCTACAGCCCTGTAACGCTATATATTCTGCAGTAACTTATTTCAAGATTACCTACGTGACACAAGCTCGGTACTTTCTGTGCAGATCCGGGCCTGAGATAGGTCCGAAACGCTACAGTTTCGCTCTTGATTCGACTAACATTATCCCTTTCTTGAGAATGCTGTCAGAGTAAGCATTGGAATCATGCGAGTTTACTGGATTCCACTGCGATCTCCAGAGAATCAGATCAAAGCTATAACTCCTCCTGACCATAATGGTCGGGATGATATCTCTGTCCTGTAAGCCCAGGACGCCGCTTGGAGATGGTCTATATGAACTATGCATGGATACGCACCGCGTCTCATCGCGAAGTATTGTTGCCCACTCGTGTAGTGGCTGCCAGGCATCCATTTGCCGATATATATCGCCGCCTTGCCCGTGTTATGCATCCGGGCCGGACCCTGCTCTTCATCGGTGTCATAGCACTTTGTTCGATGGCCGCAGCACAAACCGCCCATTTTACCGGATATGAGAGTGTGTTGCCTGTTAGTGGCACGGTGCAGCCTGCGCCCATGGCAATTGCAGTGGATGCAACCGGCAACGTTTATATCTCCGACTTCGCCAACAACCAGGTAGTCAAGTTGACGCCGACAGCTACCGGCTATACGCAAACTACGGTGGCAAGCGGCTTGGTAAGTCCACGCGGAGTCACTGTGGATGCCAGCGGAAGCGTATATATAGCTGATTTTGGTGGGCACCAGTTATACAAGGTTCCGTGGTCCGGAAGCGCCTACAGTTCTCCTGTACCGTTGCTATCAGGCAGCTATTCACCCGCGGACGTTGCTGTTGATCCATTCGGTTATGCATTCTTCACGAATTGGGGAGATCCTAACGTTTACGCGGTTGCTATAACTTCTGGCCCATCGGCCCCCTTTGCGATGACCCAGTTTGCAGGGATGTTACAACCCCTCGGGATCGCATGGGAATCAACCGGTGCTTTGACCGGAAATCTGCTGGTTACTGATTACAGCCTGAATAATGCGCTGGAGTCGTCATGGAATGGTGTTGTCTGGGGAGCCCCCGTCGCCTTGCCAACCAGTGGATTAGTCACTCCGACACGAATCGCCGTCGGTGGAGACGGTAGCGCAGTTATTGCCGATCTGGGCAACAACCGCATAGTTAAGATCCCTTGGACCGGGAGCGCCTGGGGCATTCAAGCAACTGTACAATCCAGTTCCTTGAATAGCCCTCAAGGTGTTGCTGCTGATGGCAATGGCAATGTCTATGTGGCCGATTTCGGCAATCAGCGTGCCATCAAGGAGACGTTTGGGGCCGCGATTCTTGGAAACGTCCCCGTTGCATCCACCCGCCAGGCGATTCCATTGTTCTTCACTTTTGATACAGCCGGTGTTCTGGGTTCGACAGCGACGCTCACGCAAGGAATCGCGGGACTGGACTTTGCCGACACTCACTCGGGAACCTGCACGTCTGGACACACTTATAGCGCTGGAGACAACTGCACCATCTCCGTAACTCTCAGGCCCAGGTTTGCTGGCCCCAGCTATGGCGCGTCCGTCCTGAAAGATGGCGCCGGGAATGTTATCGCTACAGGCTTACTCTATGGCACTGGATCTGGACCGCAGGTTAACTTCCTTCCGGGCGCGGAAAGCATTGTGCCGGTGAGTGGTTCGTCATCGCCGCAGCCAATTGTGAACGCTGTGGATGCAAGTGGAAACATCTATATATCTGATTATGTAAACAATCAGGTGGTAAAAGAGACAAATACAGGCGGCGGATACACCCAGACTGTTGTCACAGGCGGCTTAGTGAGTCCGCGTGGAGTTGCGGTGGATGGCGGCGGCAACGTCTATGTGGCCGATTTCGGTGGACAGCAGTTGTATAAGGTGCGCTGGAACGGAAGCGTCTATGCCGCCAAGCAGCCTTTGCTCGCTCCCGGAGTGTATTCGCCCGCCGGGCTCACCGTAGACGGCAGCGGAGATATCTTCTTCACAAATTGGGGAAGCTCGAATGTCTATGAGATTTCTCCAGGCGGAAGCCCGACAGTTCTGCCGCAGTTCTCTGCGTTGTCACAGCCGCTCGGAATTGCGCTCGATGCCACAGGCAATCTGTTCGTCTCCGACTACACCGGAAATAAAGTGGTTGAACTTCAATGGGCAGGGGCAGCTTGGGGAGCACTCTCCACAGTTGTGGCCACCGGCCTGTCGAATCCCTCCCGGATCGCAATAGATGGCGCCGAGAATATTTATATCGCTGACTCCGGAAATAACCGCGTGGCTAAGGCCCCGTGGGATGGCACTGAGTGGAGCACCCTGGTTACGCTGCAAACCAGCACCCTGAACAGCCCTCAAGGGGTAGCTCTCGATGGGAGCGGCAACCTCTATATCGTCGACTTCGGCAATAGCCGGGTATTGAAGGAAGATTATGCAGATCCGCCGAGTCTGAACTTTCAAGACACGGTTGTGACCCTTACCAGCACAGACAGCGCGCAGACAGTCGCAGCTGTGAATATTGGCAACCAGAATCTCCTCTTCAACGGATCGGGAAGCGATCCCGCCTATCCAGCTGACTTCCCTGAGAATAACGGCGATGCGCACCTCTGCGTCTCTGGTACGCCCCTGCTGCCCGGCGCAACCTGTGATCTAAGTGTGAATTTTATTCCTACGGTCGCTGGCAATCTAAGCGAATCCCTGGTCCTGACTGACAACCATCTGAATGCGCCTGGTCCCGCCTACACGACCCAGTCGATTCTCCTGAGGGGTACAGGATTACCGCAGCCAACGGTTCTGGTTGCGCCTTCCTCGGTTCCGTTCTCAGACCAGGTTCAAGGAACCACCGCCAATGCCTGGACGCTCACGCTGAACAACACCAGCAATATCTCTGTGCTCAACATTCTGATGAGCATCGTTGGAGCGAATCCCTCCAACTTTACAATCCAGGGCACCACTTGCGGCTCAACATTGGCCCCCTACTCCACCTGCATAATCCAGGTGGCGTTCACGCCAACAGTCACTGGCAATTCTTCTGACTACTATTCGGCGACGCTCCGAATCGACGATGACGCCATTGGCCATCCGCAAACCGTGCCTCTCAGCGGCACGGGGACAGCTATGACGGCGCTTCTTTCCCCTAATTATGTAAATTTTGGAACCCAGACAGTGGGCGGCACCAGCGCGGGTCAGACAGTGATTCTTACCAACGCCAGCAGCGGAACCCTCACTGTCAATAACATCTCTGTAAGTGAGACAGATGGCAACCCGTTGGCATTCGCCATCACCTCTTCCACATGCGGCGCGGTCCCCATCCCGCCGAACCCGCCTGTGACGCTGGGGCCAAACGCCAACTGCACCATCACAATGACCTTTACCCCCTCCGGCGCAACCTCTTACTCAGGCAGACTCACGGTGACCGACAACGGCCTGGGAGGCACGCAGACTGTTGTTCTCAGCGGCACAGGCGCCGGACAGAATGTCTTCCTTTCTCCCACGTCAATAGCCTTTGGCAATCAAACGGTTGGCTCCACCAGCAACGCCTGGACAGTTACTTACAACAACACCAGCAATCTGCCTGTTACCGGCATCAGCGTCTCCACTGGTGGCAGCAATCCAGGCGACTTTAGTCAGACGAATACCTGCGGCGCCACGCTGGCGGCTTACTCCACTTGCAATATCATGGTGGCCTTTACTCCGCAGTCGGCAGCCTATTTCACGGGCACACTCGTGGTCACCGGCAGCGCTGGCACACAGACTGCGTCTCTCAGCGGAACCGGAACAGCTGCAACGGCCGCGCTTGCGCCCAACCAATTGAATTTTGGCAGTGTCAAGCAAGGCTCAAGCAGTTCGGCACAAGTAGCAACGTTGACCAATACCAGCGGTGGACCGCTGACTATATCGAGTGTCCTTATCTCCAGTGGCTCCGCCAACTTCTCCATCTCCGCTAATACCTGCGTCTCGCCCTTGGCTGCTTATGCCACTTGCGCCATATCTGTAGTCTTTACGCCCCAGGGCGTATCGAGCTACACCGGAACGCTGACGGTAACCAATTCCGGCGCAAACAGCCCGCTCACCACAAGCCTTGTCGGTACAGGAACATCGAATGCGCCGTCCGCCTTTTTCTCGCCAGCCTCGATTAACTTTGGCAGCCAGACTGTCGGCTCCATAGGGAATGCCTGGGGTGTGACGCTGAACAACACTGGCAGCGTCGCCATGACCGGCCTCACTGTTACCACAAGCAACGCCAACTTCACCATCAGTTCCAACACTTGCGGAACTTCGCTGGCCGCCAACTCCGTTTGTAACCTGCAACTGGAATTCACACCAACAGTGCTGGGGAATCTCTCCGGCTCTCTCTCGGCGAGCTACTCGGGGGGGTCGCTTACCGCCTTGCTCTCCGGCGTGGGTATCGCGCCCACAGTCTCACTCGCGCCCAATTCGTTCAACTTCGGCAACCAGACCCAGGGCACAACCAGTTTGGCGCAGATTGCGACTCTTACCAACACCAGCGCGGGGCCCGTAAGCATCTCCGGTGTCTCTATTGGCGGCAACGCGAGTGACTTTACGCTAGTCAACAACTGTTCCACAACTTTGGCCGCCTATGCCTCCTGCACCATATCTGTCGCCTTTGCGCCACAGGGAGCAGGCAGCTTTATTGGGACGTTGTATGTATTCGACACGGCTGGGAGCGGGCAGCAGTCCGTCACCCTGACGGGAACTGGCACATCAAATATTCCCAGCGGGTATTTCTCTCCTGCATCGATCAACTTCGGTAACCAGACCCTCTTGTCCGCCAGCAATGCCTGGGGTATGACGCTGAACAATAGCGGCGCTGTAACCATGCAGAACATCAGCATTTCTGCCACCGGAGATTTTTCCATTCGCCCCGGTTCCAACTCCTGCACTGGTTCGCTGGCTGCAGGTTCCCCTTGCAGTTTCCAGGTTATCTTCACGCCGACGGCAACGGGCGCACGCTCCGGAACTGTTACGGCATTGTTTAACAATGGCTCGATTACAGCTAACCTGACCGGAACAGGTATCGCGCCAACAGTTTCGGTTGCTCCCTCGTCGTTGAACTTTGGCAACGTGATTTACGGGAATCAGAGCTCGGATCAGGCCGTGACCGTGGCCAATACCAGCGCCGGAACAGTAAGTAACATCAGCTTCACCACCGGCGGTGGCCCATTCTTTGTCGATACGGGCGCAGCTAACTGCGGCACTACACTCCCTGCATACGCCACCTGCACCATCTCGGTGTACTTCAAACCTTCGGTGCTCAACACTGCAAGCGGAACGCTGACCATCACAGATAACGCCGCGGGAGGTTTGCAGACCGTGTCTCTCGGCGGAGTGGGGCTGGCAGCATCACAAACCATCACCTTTGCTCCCCTGCCTGCTCAGGTTGCTTACGGGGCCGCGCCCATTTCGCTCAGTGCCACTGCCACCTCTGGTCTCGCAGTTACATTCAGCGTAGTCTCCGGGCCGGCCACTGTCAGCGGTAGCACGCTCTCGTTCACCGGGATAGGAACCGTAATAGTCGCAGCGAACCAGGCGGGCAACGCAGTCTACGCTGCTGCGCCGCAGGTCACCCAGACTATTGTTGTTAACCGGGGTGCGCAGACAATCACCTTTACACCGCCTCCATCGCCGGTCAACTACGGCGTCTTGCCGATCACGCTATCGGCAACAGGTGGAGCGTCGGGCAATCCAGTAGTCTTCAGCGTGCTCTCCGGGCCCGGGACCGTTCTTGGCTCCACGCTGACCATTACAGGCGCGGGCACCGTAATAGTCGCCGCGAATCAGGCCGGAAACACAAACTATGCGGCCGCAATCCAGGTCACACAGTCCATCGTCGTCAATCCGATTTCGCAGACCATCAACTTTACGCAGCCGCCATCGCCGGTCACCTATGGCGTCATGCCGATTACGCTCTCGGCAACGGGCGGAGCGTCGGGCAACCCAGTCGTCTTCAGCGTGCTCTCCGGGCCGGGATCCGTCCTTGGCTCCACGCTGACCATTACAGGCGCGGGCACCGTAATAGTCGCCGCGAATCAGGCAGGGAACGCAAACTATGCGGCTGCAACGCAGGTCTCAAAAACGATCATCGTAGATCCGATCTCGCAGACCATTACTTTCACGGGTCTTCCCGCGACAGCAGTCTACGGTGCAGCGGGTCCATACACCCTGAACGGCACTGCATCGTCTGGACTCCCGGTAACCTACAGCTTGATTTCCGGCCCGGGTAGCGTTGTTGGCGCTTCGTTGACCATCATCGGCGCGGGCTCAATTACAGTCGCCGCAAATCAGCCTGGAAACGCAAACTATGCGGCTGCGGCGCAGGTCACTCAAACCATCGTCGTCAGCCAGGCCGTACAAACCATCACCTTCCCGCAACCGGCAACTCCTGTGGTTCTGGGGACGGGCCCGGCGACCCTGACGGCAACATCCACTTCCGGACTTCCCATTTCGTACGTCGTAACTAGCGGGTCGGCGACGGTAGTCGGGGCAACGCTGACCTACACTGGCGCGGGCACTGTCGTGGTTGAAGCGGATCAGCCAGGGAACGCAAACTACACTGCGGCGGCACCGGTGTCGCGGACAATTACGGTTACTTCCAGTTCCTACACCGCTCCCACCGAGCCAGTGGGCACCACCAGCGCGCCGCAGACTGCGACCATCCTGCTGCCGGCCAGTTTCAGGCTTGGTTCTATCGGTGTGCTAACGCAAGGAGCAGCAAACCTTGACTTCAATCTCGCTGCGGGCGGCACTTGCACAGTGGGCGCCGTCTATACAGCGGGAGATACCTGCACGGTAAACTACACATTCAAACCCACCGAGCCAGGGGCGCGGATGGGCGCGATTCTCCTCTATGACAACACAACGCCGCTTCTCGAACAGACCACCTTCCTCAGCGGTACTGGCATCGGTCCGCAAGTTCAGTTTTACCCTGGCTCCGAGAGCACCATCGGCTCAGGTTCAATCGGCGCTTCTGGAGTTGCACTCGATGGCAGCGGCAACGTCTATATCGTCGATGACGTCTCCAATGTCGTCTACAAAGAGAAGCTCTCCTCTGGAAGCTATACCGAGAGCACACTCACAACCAGTGCGCTCTCCGGTCCCATCGGCATTGCAATGGATGCCGCGGGCAATATTTATATTGCCGATGAAGGCAATCACCGCCTGCTGAAGGAGACACCTCAAGGCAGCGGTTACTCCGAGAGCACCGTCGTCAGCGGCGGGTCGTACGACCCCTGGGCGGTCGCGGTAGATTCCATCGGCAACATCTATATTGCCGATGAGGCCAACGGCCGTGTGTTGAAGGAGACGCCTCAAGGCACGGGCTACTCCGAGAGCACCGTCGTCAACCCGGCTTCGAGCGGAGCACCCTACGACCCCTGGGGAGTCGCGGTAGACTCCCTTGGCAATGTCTATATCGCAGATTACAACGGTAACCGCGTTTTGAAGGAGACACTTTCGGCTGGCGTCTACTCCGAGAGTACGATCGGGAGTGGCCTCAATGGCCCTGGCGGCATCGTCGTTGATTCCGTAGGCAATGTCTTTGTCGCTGAAAGCAACGGAAACCACGTGTGGAAGGAGACCCTTTCAGCGGGCTCTTATACCCAGAGCCTGGTGGCAACCTCAAGCCTGCTTGAGCCGGTTGGTGTCGCGGTGGATGGCGCCGGTAACTTATACATCGCCGATTACAACAACATGCGCACACTGAAAGAGAATTACGCGGATGCGCCGTCGCTGAGCTTCACATCCACCCCTGTAGGTTCGACCAGCGGCGACAGCCCCCAGACGGTCACCTTGGCAAATAGCGGCAATGCAACCTTGGCATTTTCAGTTCCACCGAGCGGTACAAATCCGAGCCTCGCGACGCCTGACTTTACGTTGAACAGCAGCGGCGGAGCAGCCTGTCCGTTGGTGATCGCCGGTTCATCGAGCCCGGGCCAGTTGGCGGCAGGCGCTTCATGCACGCTACCCATCGGCTTTGCACCCACAACGGCAGGCAGCCTCGTCAGCTCGCTCACTCTTACTGACAACAGCCTGAATCTGCTGAACACAACCCAGGCCATCTCCCTTACTGGCTCTGCAACGCAAGGGGCGCAGACCATCACCTTCACGGGCCTTCCCGCAAACGCAATCTATGGTGCGGCCGGTCCGTACACGCTGAACGGCACAGCATCGTCGGGATTGCCGGTAGCCTTCAGCCTTGTCTCCGGCCCTGGAAGCGTTGCCGGTTCCACTCTCACCATTACCGGTGCAGGCACAGTTGTGGTTGCCGCAAATCAACCAGGGAATGCAAACTACGCAGCTGCGGCGCAGGTAACGCAGACGATTCTAATCGGCCCGGCAACACCCTCCACCGTGCTGAACTGTGCGCCGAATCCGATCACGTACCAGACAGGGGCTACACAGACGGCTACTTGCACCGCGACAGTCGCCGGCGGAGCTACCGGAACTGTGACTTTCTATTGGAAGCCGCAGGGGGCTTCGTCCAACAACCTATGGGGGATGCAAACCCTCTCTGGCGGAAGCGCATCCATGACGGGATTCAATGGGCTTTCGGCGGGAACCTACACTCTCGAAGCTGACTATGCGGGCGATGGCAACAACAACGCGACAACCGCATTTGCTACCGAAGTAATCAGCCAGGCAACACCTCAGGTTTCGCAGTGGCCCACCGCAAGTTCAATCCTCGCCGGGCAGGCGCTTGGTGATTCCCTGCTCTCGTACACCACCAGTTCCGGTCCGCCTGTCACTTCCGTACCAGGCACATTTGCTTGGACCAACCCCGGCACGATCGAGGGAGCAACAGGCACGCCTGCAGAGAGCATGACCTTCACGCCTGCCGACACTACGGACTACGCCTCGGTTGCCTCCTTTGTTCAGGTCACTGTCAATACCGTCGGTTCGCCCGTAATTGACGCCTCCAACTTCACGGTTGCAGCAAACCAAACAGCACTCACCCTGCAGGCAGGACAACACACCACAGCCGCACTTGCCTTCATACCTTCAAAAGGCTTTAAGGGCACGGTGGCGCTTTCCTGTGTGAATCTGCCTTCAGGTATTGGCTGCAATTTTGTTCCTTCCAGTCTGACGTCCGATGGCCTTGGAACCGTGCAGACGTCTAAGTTGACAATCACAACAGTTGGAATCACTCAAAGCGCGATTCGCCCACAGAATGCGCCTTCAGGAACCGCTCTCGCGGGGCTCCTCCTGTTTCCTGGCCTGCTCATGGGCGGGATACTTGCCTGGCGGCGTAGAAGACTGTCGGCCTGGACAAAGCAACTGCTTGTTGCGGGGCTCCTCGCGTTTACACTCGCTGGATTCTCAGGATGCGGCGGAGCATTCTTCAGAAACACATTGTCTGGAATGCACCAGATTACGATTCAGGCTAAAGCCACGACTGACGCCGGCGTCACGACAACACAAACGGGAGTCTTGACCCTGACCATCACACCGTAATCTCAATCCTGGCAGTATCAATCTCCGGGAGGAAGCAACACGGGCAAAAAGCCCAGCCAATCCTCCCGGAGCGAATGAGATGATCAAGGCCCCCATAACAACAGAAGGGCCATTGAACCGCTTCCATAAAGAGACGGAGAACTGCAAGTTGATTTCCAGCGCTCAAGATCACGCTGTCGGCCAGCCAAAGACACATGGCGCACAATCGCCTTCCTCACTCCGCAGTGGACGTCGACCGAGTTCTCGATATGCCGCAAATGGGTTTAGGGATGGTGCACATCCAAAGGCTGCTCATTTTGCAGCGCGGATGCGAAATATTATCTTGCTGCCGTGGATCTGGATTGCATTGGCCGGGTTGGCGCTCCTAACTGTGCTCGTCTATGCGTTCATGACCGCCATCAACTGGATTGAATCGAGTATAGAGAGCGCGGGAAATTGAACAGATTATTATCGATTGCCACCGCAGCGTGAACTGGTTCCTGATGTGGGTTTTGCACTTCGAGAAGTCGTAATGCCAGATCGTCACCAGGCACGCGCGGCCTCAATCAGAAGGTGCTCCCGTCCTTCCATCAATGACGCGGACTTTCAAAAC
>Ga0364922_10214_pt1 | contig 34958 bp, 9 predicted proteins | sample ExccelJu500001D4_2_FD_206955 | JGI IMG/M metagenome (GOLD analysis project Ga0364922, IMG submission 206955) | Enriched cells from Trout Bog Lake Hypolimnion, Wisconsin, USA - BchlTB.June20.5000.01.D4 | ecosystem: Environmental > Aquatic > Freshwater > Lake > Hypolimnion/Profundal zone | place...
TGGTTAAGGACAGTCATTGCCCAACGTCGTTCAAAGAGGGGCTCCGGCTCCAGATCCGTGGACTCCTTCGCATAAGATTCCTCTTCCCACGTCGGAGAGCTGGCTGCCTCCTCTTGAAGGGCAGAAATGTCATCGTATGAGACGAGAAGAGATTTTCCACATTCGAGAAGAAAGGTACGCAGCGAACGAATTTCCAAAGCTGCGGTCTCGGGCGGCAGCTTTCCCGCCCTCAATTCACTTAGGAATCTTGCTATTAGGGCATCGGCATCTTGGGGGCCCCTGCCCGACCGGCGGAGAAAGGCATAGAGGGGATACCAGTAAGCATTACACAGTGCCGTTAAGTCCTCGGCAGACCATGTTCGAGGCGCAGTTTCCACAAGTTCCCTTTCTGCCTCGGTGTCGGTGGCGTCAACGGATGATCTGGTTTCTTGATCGCTCATTGATGGAACGGATGCTAAAGGAAGGCTTTGGGGTTTACTCGGTTCGAGTAATGCGTTCTGGGAGATCACATCCCGTCAATGATCGCCTTGACCTTCTGATCGTAAAGTTCCTTTGAGATGAGTCCTTGATCCAAGAGCTTCTTGAAGATCTGTAGTTGCTCAACCTGATTGCCTGAATTGGATCCTGGATTGGAAACAGATGGGTTGGGCTGGGAAATTGGCTGTTGCATCGACTCAGTTGCGCCATCGGTAATTTTTGAGGCGATTACAGGTCTGCCACTCCAGCTTCGTCCGTGAGTACCCTGAGGGTTCAAAGGGAGATCGAAGGATTCCCATGTTTTATGTCCATGTTCCATCATTCTCCATTCCATCACCACAAAATGATCCTTGATGCTCCATCGACCGGGATTATTTGGCTCTCTGTCAACTGTCACTAGGCCACCGGGTTGAAAGGTCAAGACACAAGAGTATCCCCCGATATGGGTCGCCCATCGACCGATGAGTAACTGCTCGGTGGCGGAGTCCTGTGCAAATGTTGTGGTTAACATGACGGCAATAATTGCGGCCATGATGGTCTGATTGGTCTTCATGCTTTTTTTTACCTCCTATCTTGTTGTGTTCTGTGTCATCCGGATTGATGTGACTGCCCGTCACTTTCCCTGAAGGATTTCTCCGCATTTCCTGTCATAGTCCTCCCTGTTGATCAGGCCTTGTTCGAAAATGGCCTTGATTTGCCGTAAACGCGCATAGGTATCGGTGTTTTGCGCTGCGGGAGAACCAGCGGATGGAACACCCTCGTTTCTGCCAATGCTAGCCTTGGAAAATTCAGGTCTAATCTCATTAATCAGGAGCCAATCGCTCGCATGGCTTGTGAGAACAAGTTCAAAGTGGGTAATGCTTGGCAGAGGGATTTCCAACGTTTTTTCCACATTCCCGCCGCCATAAGGCCCGATATTCGACACAGGAGTCCCACTCCGATCAAGAACCTGGATTGAAAGATTAAAAAATGTATGGCCTCTATAAACCAACTTCGTAAGTGGCGATGGCGAGTCCACCATGTAATGAACCTCGGTTCCGGTATGCTGGTTGAAAATTACAGGTTGTCCCCGGAAAACGGCCGTTGGATCGCTTGTCTGCATTGCTATTCCACCTTTTCGAGTTCCGACCGGAAACATTTGCGCACTCCTTTCCGCAATGAAATGAACCAGTAGATCGTCCGGTGACGCAAATGGCTGACCAGTTCCTGATCTCTCCCCAATCGTCGGTGTCTGCATGCCAGTTGGGGACCCCCCTCCCAGAGATGCCATAGATCCACCGCCATTAACTTCGACAACTTCCATGCTGTGAAAAACAGTTGAGGACGCAAAGGTTCCGATTCCGAGTAATCCGTTCTGCCTGAGAGCAAAAGCAGAAAACGGCCCATCTAATGCCCTGCCATCAGTCTCCAAATGGTCAACCTGAACCCCATCAACATAGGCTGTGACGCTGTGGTTGCGGACGGAAATAATGGATGTATATCGTCGGTTGCTCTCGATGGGGTTTCGAATTGTCGAAGGGTTGTCGATCCCCCTGCCAACAATGCCCATAAAACACATGTTTTGGCTGTTGTGTGCTCCCATACACCATGCGAAGGAGCCCTCTGGTTTGGAAAGAATCTCGTGTACGCCCTCACTGCCGGTAAGACGGGTAAAGGTGACTCGGACATCGTATTCCGCAGGTGGCCGATATGGAATCTCCAGACATGCGGCACCCTGTGGACCCGATACAAAACCGTCCGCCGTTTTCTGCCAATTCCCATGGATGATATCACGGTTGAGATTGATTAATGGAAGGAGGTTGATCGGATTTCTCCAATATGCAGGCTCGGTGACGGACACTGTGCCACCATGCGTTGAGTTCTGTGGGGAAGAAGACAGTTGCCCGGTTGTGGACGGGGTCATCATATCTGAATGCTGTGTGGGTGATGCGTCAGTCGTGGTCGCAACAGAAGTTTGCGCGGTCATGGCGCGGGTCAGTTCCTGCGAGCCTCTCTTGATCAGATCCGTGGCCTCAAACGGAACTGTGTTCGTGTTCTGCCCCCATTCCACCGTCACCTGGCCCGGTTGAAGATTGACGACGTGCGCGATAGTCCCCGCAGGAGCCATGATCGTTCCTTTTATCTGGCCATTTATCGAGACAGGGAAAGAGGCGGGATTGATGAGGGCTACCTCGTGCGGCCAGTGATCCTTTGATTTCAAAAGCCAAGGTATCAGCTCTGGAGTGGGTGCAGGCGTGGCCTGCGGCGACGGAGATGGCCTGGCTGCGGTTGACTTGACTTGCGCACCGGTCGATGACGAATCATGCGCCTGATTCTGGACAGATAGACTTGCTGGCGCTACCGGAGGCGCAATGGCTTGCACCGGAGATATGGAACTAAGAGACGGCTTCGGCAAGGAAGCAGCAATCTTGGCATTCTCCGGAAAGGGCTTGGGAGCCGCTACAGGAGGCGGAATTGTTGGGGTGACCAACGCCGGCGTTGCCGTTGCCAACGGCGTTCTTTGCGCAGTGGGCAAAGCTCCGCTTTTCAGCGGCTGTTTCCATGGGGCCCACACGACAAGGCCTCCGATCGCAGCTGCCAGACCCGCAGCGATAGCAAAGGGAAGGAATGAACGCTGGCCCTTTTTCTGTGCGGGCGTTTGAGTCGTATACGCATGCTTCTCAAGCGGCAATGGCGTGCTGCGGATCCTTTCCACGTCGGTTTTTAATTCGCTGACGTGCTGATAGCGGCGTTCCGGCTCCTCTTGTAGCGCCTTCAGGACGACCTCATCGATGCGAACATCCACCTGGACCTTGCGCGATGGGGGATCGAAGACCCCGTGTGGTCGTTTGCCTGTGAGCAACTCGTAAAGAACAATGCCCAGAGCGTAAATGTCGCTACGCTGGTCGCTCTCCCCATTCCTCTGTTCGGGGGACATATAGTCCGGTGTTCCCATGGTCATGTTGGTCATGGTCAGGGCCGAGGTGTCCTCGGTGATTGGGCGGGCCAAACCAAAATCTGCCAACTTAACTTTCCCATCGAGCGTGATGAGGATGTTTTCCGGCTTGATGTCTCGGTGGACGACTCCCTGCCTGTGGGCGGTCTGGAGGGCATCGCAGATCTGCCCGATGAGATCGAGTGCCTGCTCGGGTTCCAGTTTGCTTGCGCGAAGTAGGCGCCGGAGGTCTGTCCCCTCAACAAATTCCATTACAAAGTATAGATGTCCCTCGCTGGTCTGGCCGAAATCGTAGATTGCCACGATGCCGGGATGCTGGAGTTTGGCGAGGGTTCGGGCCTCCCGCCAAAAGCGCGCAATGAACTGTTCATTGTCGTTCATTTCAGCAGGGAGGATCTTGATTGCAACGGGGCGGTCGAGCGCTACCTGCCTGCCCTTGTAGACCGCCCCCATTCCCCCCGCTCCAAGCATGTCCTCAATCTGGTACTGAGGAAGAATCCGTGCCAGTTCCTTGGGGCTGGGAGGCTCCCATGCCTTGCCTCCGCTAGTCGGATGGATCGTCGTCATTCCCCGAGCCAGAAGCTCCCCGGGATCCAGACCGAAGAGTTCCTCGCTTTGGTTTTCTTCGAAAGTTGGTTCCCGTTCCGACATAGGTTCCTTATGATGAGGAGTGGTGTGTCAGCTGCTTCAACCACTACTCATAGGCGATGGGTTCATGGGCTCGTTTTTCCAGCCATTCAGTGAAAACCCTATCTGGGGCGCCTTGGCTCGGCTTATTGCCAGTTGGGTTTTCCTTCTTGCTCCTTTTCTTTTTTTCTGGCGGGAAGCAATAATCTATTTCAATTGACCCAAAAAAACCCAACTGTTGGTTGGTGTTCATCATATTCAGCGCTTTCGGACTGACTTTCCGAACAATGTGCGCAGAGCTGACGGGTATGGTTATGCTTGGGCGCGCGCAGGTAATAGCATTACGGTCATGTGATGAACTTCTTGAAGGAGTCTCAAAAAGAACCTAATTCCACTCCCTTGCTATGAAACGAATTCTCCCCGTTGCCGCCCTGTCCCTAATCACTCTCCATGCTGCTCCGGTTGAGTTCCATGTTTCCCCTTCTGGGAAAGTGGGTGCCTCGGGCGGTGCAACCGATCCGCTTCCTTCTCTCGTTCTGGCCCGTGATGCGGCGAGAGCCTTATCCCCGGAGCAACGCTCTTCCGGGGTAACCATCCTGATGGGGAACGGTCTCTATTCGATGCCAGATGGTTGCACTCTGGATTCCCATGACTCCGGAACCACGAATGCCCCGCTCCTAATAACGGCAGAATCCGGTGCTCATCCCGTTCTTCTCGGGGGCCACCTTGTTCCGGGAGACCAGATTGAGAAGGTCAAAGATCCCGCGTTGCTGGAGCGCTTGGATCCTTCAGCCAGAAATCACATCCGCCAGATCGACCTTGCAAGGCTTGGCATCGGGAAAGTGTCGCCATTTTCCGCTGTTTTTTCCCAGACGTGGAGCCCCCTCCAAGTTGTCCACGGGGAAACAACACTCCCGATTTCCCGATGGCCCAACGGCGAGTACGGCTTCACAACGATGAAGAGCGTCACGGACAATGGGGATTCCACTCACGGTGGAATATTTGTTTATCGGGGAGACCGTCCCTCCCGCTGGACCAAGGCACTTACCGAGGATGGTGTCTGGCTACGGGGATTCTGGAGGGTACCCTGGGTAATCCAAGGAGTTCAGGTAAAGGAGATCAACACCGCTAACTCAACCATTACACTGATGAAGGATGTTGGAGGTGGGATCGGCTCAAAATACAAGAAGGATGCTCAGGGAAGACGCTGCGGAGACGGTACCGAACCATGGTATGCCATCAATCTGCCCGAGGAAATCGACGAACCAGGGGAATGGGCTGTTGATTTCAAGCGTCAGCTCCTTCTGATCTGGGTGCCCGACGGGATTGACGCGGCTCATCCGCTAGTTATCGCCGACAATAGCAATCCGATCATCTCTTTTGATGATGCATCCCACATCACTCTTCGGGGATTGACTCTCCGAGGCAGCCTTACAACTGCGCTTCAGATTAAGGGAGGAGAAGGCGATCTGGTTGCCGGTTGTACGATTGCAAACACGGCCAATACCGCCGTCATAGTCAGGGACGGCAAGCAACACCTGATAGTCAGCAACGACATCTTTGAGACCGGACTCAGTGGAATCGATGTTAGTGGTGGTAACCGGACAACCTTAGAGCCCAGCGGGCACCAAATCCTCAACAACGACATCTTCCGAGCCGGAAACAACTTTCCCGTGGCGGCGCTTATTACCGGTTTTGGGACCGGCAAGAGCGAGCGCTGGAACACCGTAGGCAATCATGTGGCCCATAATCGGATCCATGACTCGGTTTACGGTGGCGTCTGGTTTGGAGGAAACGACAACATCATCGAACTCAATGAAGTCTACCGGGTGGGCCTGAACGCCGGTGATCTCGGCGGTTTCTATGCTTCCAGCGGCTGGACCGGCTTTGGGAATATCCTCCGAAACAACTTTGTCCACCACAGCATGAATGCAAGCGGCTTCTACATGGATGACGGAACCTGCGGCGACATTGTCACGGGCAACATCGTATTTAAGACCAACATGGGTGTGCTTGTCGGGGGAGGCCACTTTAACAAAATCGTGAATAACATCTTCATCGACTGTAACAGGGCGGTGGCAGTTGATTCGAGGGGAGTGTCGCGCCATTACACCGCCACAGACAAGCGACTGAAGGGAGACCTCGACCTTGTGCCGTATAATGAATCACCGTGGAAGGAACGTTATCCTCAGCTGGTGAACCTTATCTCCGGCGGTGAAACCACGATCCCGAAGGGTGATGAGATTACCGGCAATGTCATGATCAACTGTGGCAAACTGGTGGCTCTGGATGGAGGACACGGGACTTTGGACCTGGTTGTCCAAAGCAACAATGTCACCGCTTCCGCTCTGGATGACTTTAGGGACGCGGAAAACTTCGACTTTACCCTCAAGCCCGGATCAAACCTAGTGGCATCCATATCTGGATTCCCGGCAATTCCTTTCCAGCAGATCGGACTGCAACCAGACGAATACCGCCCGTCTGTCCCGCCGCGGAATATTAGACTCTTGCGAGAAGGTGATACGAAAATGAGGAACTTCGACTCATCCGTGGACATCAAGGCATCCAACGCCCACTAGGAAGCGGAAAAGAAGATGCAGCCCAGCCGGGCATCCGATCAGCCCAGAAAATAGAGCGCAGTATAAACCTTGTAGTCAACAAGGCATCCTTCGCGCCGTTTTGAGTCGAGCCAAAATTGCAGCTGAGCAAGGGGTACAAGATGGACCGTGATCTCCTCGGATTGATCACCGCCTCCATCCCCCACCTTTCTCAGTCCTTGGGCTCGGAAGAAAGTGATCACCTCGGTCGAAAGTCCAGCAGATGATGGGCCGTCTGTCAGATATTCCAATCTCTTGGCCTCATAGCCAGTCTCTTCCAGCAACTCGCGGCCTGCCGCCCTTGCCAATGTCTCTTGCCCCCCTCCATCACCAACCAATCCGGCCGGGATCTCAATCACTCTGCACTCCACGGGCGGCCGGAATTGTTCCACCAGTATCAACTCCTGATTATCAGTGACCGCGAGAATCGCCACGCATCCCTTTGCCGTGCACCGCTCGACATATTCCCAATGCCCCCTTCTCTTGAAGTGGAGAAAACTGCCCTCACATAACACTTCAGGGAAAGCCTCGTGATGATTCGTGACTTGGCTGGAATTTCCTTTGTGATCTCTGCTCACCGGACAACGGTACCATGAGGCAGATAAAAATGTCAGCCTGCTTGGAGGGGAAAGCCGCTCATCATCGGAAAAAATGATTGTTAATTTCCCTTATTACGGATCATTCAACTGATGACGCCGGAATCAGAGAAACTTCCTCCCTCATCAGGGTTCAATCCTGATGCCATCCGCAAACTCCTTTTTTACTTCACTTGAGTCCATGGGCTTTCCGCTTACGACTACATGGTCGAACATCACGCCCTGGATCGAGTGACCGGGGTCAAACCCCTTCAGGTCAGCATAAGGACCTGACCGCAATGGTGCAGTCGAGGTAATATTCTGGAAGGTGATGTTCTCGATATGACCACGTTCGGCATCTCTGCTCCAGACGGCCTTGCCGATCCAGAGAGAGATAAGCCGTTGGCACTCCTCAATACGGATATTCCTGTAGATGACATTACTCACCACGGCCGAGTCACATTGATAGATTCGCAGAAGCCAATCCCGTCCCTTGTCGTGGATAATGTCGCTGTCGGTAAAGACAATATTGTCGACTGCCAGCCTCATTTCCGCCCCGGGAGAAAGTGCGTGGGCCAGTTCGTTCCACAGGACCATTCGTTCCGCGGTCACGTTCCGTGTCTCGCCCTGATCAGGAACCTTTGATTTCACAACGATCAGATCGTCAGCCGTACGCAGATAACTGTCCCGAATTTCGATGTTCCGGCTGTCGTTGATATCAATGCCGTCAGAGTTGGCACGGTAACCGATAATCTTGTAATTGCTGATTTTTACTCCATCGCAACCAAAGACATGAGTCGTCCATGAGCCAGGATCACGCACTGTAACATCCCCTATGGAGATATCCCTGCCATGGGCACGTATCAGTACTCCCGCCTCATGAGGACAGAGACTGCCATCAATGATTCCGCTACCTCGCAAAGTGATATGATCCCCTTGGAGATCGAAAATCGTTCCGCCTCCCCCATTCACAGTCCCGTAAACAACGGCATCGGGAGCAATGTATACGGTTTTTCCAGCGGAAACTTTAACCGTGGTAACCTGATGGATACCAGGGCCGAAGTAGATGACGTTCGGATCTTTCGGATCGGGGGCGTCAGATTCCAAAGGGTTAGCAAAGAGTTGCAGGGAGTGAACCCAATCGCCGTTGATTTCCAGAACGAATTGTCCCGGATTGGGAAGAGTGAACGTCGCCCTATTTCCATTAATCTGGGGCACAATACCCCTGGAACTTGGCAGTAACTTTGCACTCTTGATTTCCTCCTTACAGGTAACTGTGACTTGGGCAGGGCCGGAGAGGTCGAAAGAGGTGAATGAGGTCTGGCCAAGCCCTCCGAGTGAGCTGTCTTCGGGTTTCTTGATACTCATCTTCAGTCTCTTTTCCGGCTCCATCGCAAGAACTGTGGCCAGATAGACTGGAACCGGAATAGTGTTCCGACCTACTGTGACCACGAACTGACTGGAAAGAGGTTCTCCGGGAGTAGCCTGATAGACACGGATGGCATCATTTCCACCCTCGAAAGCGAACAGCCCTCCACAGGGATAAAAAATCCCGAGAAGAATATTTAAGCAAAGGGAGAGTTGTTTCAACCGATGGATAATCATGCAGGCAAGTCGCTGGCTTTATCCGTTCAATATTCCCTTAAAAAGGTGTTCTGTTAGCTAATTCTTCCATTAGCTCCACCGCAGGAATGAATACAGCAATCAGGAAATTAGCTTGTAAAGCGCCGCGCTATCATCCGAGCCAGTCTCCCCCTCTGTGGGAAGAGGAGGCAACCCAAGAGGAGTAGGGCGGATACAATGACCCCTGGTTCGGGAACCGCGATGATCTCGTTGCCGTTAAACTGGCCCGTCCCTAAGAAGCTGCTCCCGTTGTCGCTAAAGAAGTTGATGTTGGCCAGATTGACGCCTAAGTCACTCGGACCGGCACTATCATAGAGATGGGTGGTGCTGCCGTTCTGGTCGTAGTTGAAAATATCCAAAGTATTTCCGCTCATCGTAATCGTACCGAAGGTCAGCGAGGAGGTACCCGTCAGGCTAGAGAAGTCGATCGTGCTGTTGCCCGTAAGAGTCAGGCTGGCAAAGGTCTGCGAAGCCGTGCGGGTTGTGCCGGTGAGTCCTCCCATGGACAGGGTGCCCCCATTCATCGTCAGGACTGCGTTGGTATCGATAGGATTGACCTTGCCGACACCGGTTGTGCCACCCAGGAGCAGTGTGCTGCCGTTGATCACCACGTTGGAGGTGCCGGAAAGCTGACCCGTTGAGCTGAGATCCAAGGTCGATCCATTGGTGATGATGGTGCTGCCCGTATAGGTATTGTTGCCGGTGAGGGTGACGGTCGTCGCACCGCCCGAGATCACGAGCGCCATGGCGCTGCTAAGAGAACCTCCCCCGATGGATCCGGAGAAGGAGGAACTGCCTGTGAGGGTCAATGTGCCCCCTCCAACGCTGTCAAAGACCAACGCGGTGGCGCTACCGGCGTTGGTAAGCCCGGCAATCGACTGGTTGTAGCCCCTGAGGTCGAAAGCATTGGTGACGGTGGAGAGGTCGGAAACCGATCCGATGTTCAGAACCGTTGAAACAGGCAGCGCATTGGCAATGCCGTCCAACAGGGTCGATCCAGCCTCAAGGTAGGTCGGGCCGTAATAGTCATTGGTATGAGAGAGCGTCACCACCGCGTTGGATAGGATCAGATCCGAGTTAAAGAGGCTGTCTCCAATTGATCCACCGGTGATCTGGCCTGTGACATTGTAGGAGCCACCCTCGAATTCGAGGACCGAGTTCTGTTTGGTGATGAGTCCACCGAGGGTGAGTGTGCCCGCCCCACTGTTCTGGATGAAGCTAGTGCCCGCCATGGCTTGGATTGCGTTGGCAAGGGTTCCACTGGCTCCGCTGTACTGGAATACCGTGTTGGAGGCCAGCATGAGGACACCGCTGCCGATAGCGTTGGTGTTGTTGACCGAGAGGGTTCCCGCCTGAACAGTAGTTCCACCAGTATAGCTGTTGCTTCCGGTGAGGGTCAGGGTTCCCGTGCCGTCCTGAATAAGTGCGACTGCTCCGGTGCCGCTCACAAGTTTTCCTGTGAATGTGCTGCTGGAATTACTTACACCCACGGTCAAGGTGCTCGCTCCTGCTGCGCTGTTGGTAACGGTTCCACTGCCAGTGAACCCGTCCTGATCCTCGTTGAATCCAGCCATGTTCAGGGTCCCATTAATGGTCAGCGCTCCATTTGTGGATCCAAGAGCATTGGCATTGCCGAGAGTCAACATGCCCGTGCTGACCACCGTCCCACCGGTGTAGCTATTGGATGCCGATAGCACCAAAGTGCCCGTGCCGATCTTGGTGAGTGATCCGATTCCCAAAGTGGCTGCCGAGTTGGTGACCACGAAGGCCCCGGAACTAATCGTGGCGTTGCCGTTGAAGTTCACCGTGCCGGTTCCGCTGATCAGGTTGCCGTTGGCTGTGGCAACCAACGTGCCGTTGGTGGATCCGATGTTGGTGAAGTTGAGGGTCGCAGAGTTGGTGCTCAGGTTCACCCCGCTCACGTAGGCGGTGCCGGAGAGATTGAATGAGGAATTAACATCGGCCAGGACAACGGAACCGGCATTGGTAAGGATACCGCCGTTGAGCACGTTGAGTGCATTGTTGGAAATAGCCGTCGTGTAAGTGGTCATACCGATGTAGATAGCTCCTCCTCCTGCGTTCCAGATGGAATTACCACCGGAGGAATTGGTGCCGGCCACCGTGATCGAGTTGCTGTTGTTATTGGTGTTAAGACCAACCCAGTTGCTGGAAGAACTGTAGACCTGACCGCCGTTGGTAATGATGAGTTGGTTACCGAAGGAATTGGTGTCGCCAGTCGCCTGCCCGCCCACAAGGAGATCGCTCACGTTGGTGATAATTCCACCCGATCCAACTTGAATAGTGTTGCTGATGGAGTTGGGGTTCCCTCCTCCTCCCGCCGCCAATGGTGTCCCTCCTAGATTGGCAACGGAATTGGTTCCTGTCGTCGAACCGATCAACAAGGAGTCATTGGTTCCACCTCTGCCAACATATGCACTACCAATTCCGAAGAACTGGCCTCCATTGGTAAGGGTGACTGTATTACTGATTCCATAGATGTAGAGATTGGCATTGGTCAGGACACCTCCCGCAGCAACCGTGACTGTGTCATTATTCGCACCACTGGTGGAACCCAAGTTCATGCGGTTGCCTCCGGCACTCAGAATCGAGTTGGTAGTCCCGTTGCTTCCTCCAATAAGAATGGTTTCACTGCTGCCGTTTACATAAATGGAGGTAGTTTGTCCGCTCGCTCCGACGAACATCTGGCCGCCATTGGTGATCACGAGTTGGCTCCCGCTGGCATTTGTCGCTCCATTGCCAATCTGCAGAGTGCTGGCATTGGTCACGATACCCCCATTCACTGTCAGCACGTTGTTGTTGTTGGTGAAGTTGTCTCCGAGGTAGATCCCGAGATCATTTGTTGCCGCAGATGTCGTGATGGCATTTGTGCCAAGGCTCCAGACAGCTCCTGCATTCACGTTGACCGCTGCGTTGGAACCAGCGGTTCCTCCGTAGCCGATGTAGGCGGATCCTGGAGTGCCGTTGGTCGCGACCGATACTATCAGGTTGCTTCCTCCCTGCATGTTCCATGTCCCGTCGATCTCGAAAATCGCGTTGTTGGATACCAATATGTCCGCAGCAATGGCGTTTGTAGCGTTGGTGGTATTGAGTATTCCGCCATTCGCGCTGAAATTGAATATCCCGTTGATGGCGCTGGAGTTGTTGTTGGTGACCAGAAGCGAGTTCACTGTGAGGTTGCCGCCAGTGCCCAGATAGAGCGTGCCTGTGCCTGAGCTTGCGACGTTCACCGTACCTAGGTTTGCCGTTCCGTTGACCGAGAAGTAGGAAGCGGTACCAGCCAAAACTACGTTACCGTTGGTCAGAATGCCTCCGCTTGCAACCGTGAGGGTGTTGTTGCTTGCATTGGTACTGACTCCGACAGTCAGGGTCGATCCGCCCAAGTTCCAGAGGGCGTTATTCCCGGCAATCGTGACAGAGTTGCTGTTGTCGTTGGTCTGGTATCCGATTGAACTGGCAGCTGTACTGTAGACCTGTCCGCCATTGGTGATGATCAACTGGTTGCCGCTGTTGTTGGTGTCAACCGCTCCTGAAACATATCCGGCAATATAGATATCGCTCACATTGGTGATGAGCCCTCCGGCTCCTACCAGAATCGTGTTGCTGCTCTCATTCCCACCAAACCCTGCCAGTGCAAGTATTACGCCTCCTCCGTTTAGTGTCGCGCTTGCGCCGGTGACCGAATTGGTGCCTCCGATGACCACAGTGTTGCTGACACTGTTGGAACGGCCTACCTGGGCAATACCAGTCGTTGGTGTGATGTAGAGGGCGCCACCGTTGGTGATCGTGAGGGAAGAATTAACGCTGTACATCTCAAGCACAGCATTGGTGACAATGCCCCCCGCTCCGATCACAACCGAGTTGTTGGTGCTGTTATGTCCCCCACCGGAAATCGCTCCTCCATCGCCGATCGCAAGACGACTTCCGCCCAAGTTCACAGTTGCTGGAGTTCCGGCAGCGTTCGTCCCGCCGATCAGAAGGTTGTTGCTGTTGCCTCCGTCGTTTGCGCCGACACCGAGAGCGACATTGCCAGGGTTGCCACCGTTATAGACTGACACTTGTCCGCCGTTGGTGACAGTCATGACTCCGGAACTTCCGAAGAGTTCGATCGTGGATGCATTGGTGACAAGTCCACCTGAGCCGACCGTGAGGGTGTTGCCAAGACCAGTTGTACCGTTGCCGACGGTCATAGAACCGGTTCCAAGATCCATGATTGATAGACCGCCTGCGGTGTTTGTCCCGCCGATAGTGACACTGTTACTGTTTGCCGAGGAGGCGGTGCCGATAGTGACAGTCCCACCGTAGAACAATCCGCCGTTGGTGATGACAAGTGAGTTGTTGTTTCCACCGGCACCGTTACCAAGCACTGTCTGGTAGACATTGGTCACCATGCCCCCGTTTACCGTCATCGAGTTGTTCGTATTGCCGGCATTACCGATCAAAATGGTGTAATCGGCGTAGCTTGTACCGGATGCGTTGCTGCCGAGAGTCAAAACGGCGTTGGAGTAGATATTGACGGCCGCATTGTTAAGACCTGAGCCGACATAGAACCATTTTTGATTAGTCGCGGATACCTCTTCCACAATGTTGGTGCCTCCCTCCATGTTCCATACCCCGTTTACCGTCCACGAGGTGGTGTTGCCGCCGAGGATGTTGGCTGCAATCGCATTGGAGGCGTTCGTCGTGGTCAGGGTGCCGCCACTGAAGGTAAAGAAGGAGTTGGTCGAGTTGGTCGTATTCCCGTTGGTGACAATCAGGGAGGCCACGGTGACCGCGCTGCCGCTGTTCATGACCAGTGAGCCGCTTCCGACACTAAGGGTAGCCAGAGGAGAGAAAATCGATCCGCCGCTCTGCACGACCAAAGAAGAATTGGTGGTGCCGTTAAGCAGCGTGTTGCCGCTGTACGTATTGGGCCCGGTCAGATTCACGTTTGTAGTACCGCTAACCGTGAGTCCGCCTGTTCCTGCAAGACTCTCAGAGATCGTGACACCGGCGGTGTTGGTGATGGTAAAGCTGGCGCCAGTCAGAGTTCCGGCCCCACTGATGTTGGCATTGCCAACGGTGACCGCTCCCACCGTATCGTTGAAGCTTGTGTTATTGAGCGTGCCTGCCGCCACGTTGACCGAATTGTTGGTGGCGCCCAGAGCGTAGGTGTTGCTCACTACCAGAATGCCGCTATTGACAACCACTCCACCTGAGAAGGTGTTGGATCCGGAGAGCACTGTCGTTCCAGTGCCGCTGTTGGTCAGTCCGCCTCCCCCTGCCAGGGATTCGGAGATTAGTGCCTGTGCCGTATTGGTTGCCGTGTAACTCGTTGCCGTCAGGGTGCCGGTTCCGGTTATCGAGCCGTTACCCAGGGTCACATTGCCGACCGCAGCATTGAAACTCGAGTTGGTGAGGGTTCCGTTAACAATGTTCAGGTTGCCCGTGATCGCGCCCAGAGCGTACGTGTTGCTCACTACCAGCGTGCTTCCCCCGGTCACCAACGTCCCTCCGGAGTAGTTGTTTGAGGAGGTAACTATCAGGGTGCCCGATCCGACCGAATCCAGACCGACTGCTCCTCCACCGGTGCCAGTCGTATTGCTGATGCCATTGGTGAGTGTGAAGTTGGTTCCCGTTGCGTCAAGACCGATAAAGGAACCGGCCTCAAGTCCGTTATTTGTCACCACCCCGTCAATACCAGCAAGCAGTGAGGTGATATTGGAAGTGGTGAAGGCGTTTACGTTAGTGCCAACATTGAAGGCCGCCACAGCGTTGGAATTGACCACAATATTGGCGGCGGTCCAGCTGGAGGTCGTTGCGTTGTAGAGGGCATTTGCGTTGGCAAATTCCAAGGTGCCCCCGGAGATTGTTGTCACGCCCGCGTAGTTATTGACTCCCGTCAGGAAGAGGGTGCCTGACCCGGCAGAGGTAAGTCCTCCTGCTCCCACGCTTGCAACCGAATTGGTGACCGTAAATCCGTTGTTATTGATCGTTCCATTGCCGTTAAAACTCACTGTTCCTGCTCCGTAAATCAGGTTGCCGTTGCCCGTCGCAAACAAGGTGCCGTTGTTCGTTCCACTATTGGAGAAGTTCAAGAACCCGTAGTTGGTGTACGTATTGGTATTGGTGACCTGATTGTTGGTTGTAATGATGGTCACATTGGTGACCGTATTGGTCGCTCCGAGGTTGACTCCCGCCAGGTAGGCGCTGCCGCCGTAGAGGTTGAGAGCGTTGCTTCCGTTGGTGCCGCCGATAAGAACCGTGCCCGCGTTGGTCAGAACACCTCCTGTCAGCACATTGACAAAGTTGTTGGTAGTCTGAGCGTAGAAGTTGTTGGTGTTGGTGTTGATCACCCCGGCATTGGTGTTGGTGCTGTACCAGTAGTTGCCTGTGTTGTAACCGATGTACACATTCTGCCCGCCAGCACTCCAGAGGGAACTGCCGACCGAGGAATTCGTTCCTGCGATCGTGATCGAGTTGCTGTTCGCGTTGCTGTTGTATCCGATAATTGTGTAGCCGCTATTGAAGAGTTGTCCGCCGTTGGTGATTACGATCTGGTTGATGGAAGGATTGATGTCCGTTGTTGTGTTGCCACCGATAATGACGGCTCCCACATTGGTGACGAGACCACCGGAACCGATGGTGAGTGTGTTGCTGATGGAGATTGCACCTCCTCCACCGGCACCAACAGTCAGTTGCTGTCCTGCGTTGTTTACGAGCGACCTGGCTCCGGTGACCGAGTTGGTTCCACCGATCCACACATTGTCATTGGTGCCTGTCCTTCCGACCTGCAATCCCCCGTTGGCGGCCGAGCCGTAAAGAGCGCCTCCGTTGGTAATGGTAAGAGTGTTGTAAGCTCCGTAGAGGAAGACGACTGTATTTGTAATGACGCCTCCCTGACCTACAACCACGTTGATATTCGTGCTGCCGCTACCTGCTCCACCAGAAAGATTAAGGCGAGCGTTGCCCCCATATAGAATCGAGCTGACTCCGCCGGAATTGGTTCCTCCAATGAATATATTTACGTTGTTGTTTGCGATGTTGATGCCGGAGTAGCCGTTTGCTCCACTATTGCCCACATATACCTGTCCACCGTTGGTGATTGTCATGGAGTCGTTGGCGCCAAACGAGATCTGGGCCACGTTGGTCACCGTTCCACCGTTGACGAGAAGCGAATTGTTTGTTCCAGCAGTGTTGTTGCCGATAGCAAGGTTCAAGTTGTTGGTGGCGCTCGCCGTATTGTAGGCATTGGTGCCAAGACTAAGGACGGCCCCGGTGTTCACCGTGATCTGATTGCTTGGGATATTGTTGCCGAGATAGACATACCCCGGATTAAGTGTGCCCGCGGTATCCACGTTGTTGGTGCCGCCGTTCATGATCCAGTTGCCGTTGATGCTCCATGCCGTCGTGTTGGATGCGAGCGAGATCTGAGCAGCGGTAGTGGAGTTGGAGGTTACCAGGGTTCCATGTTGGGTGATAACAAGCGCGGAAACGTTCGTCGTCTGTGTATTCCCGTTGGTGGCAATGATTTCCCCTGCGGTCACCGTTCCCGTGCCTGCGATGGTGAGTGATCCTTGGCCAATTGTAATAATGCCATTCGGCGAGTAGATCGTTCCACCGTTGGTCACCATGAGTGTGCCGCCATTGGTGATAGTCGTATTGCCAGCATAGGTGTTTGAACCTGAGAATGTCTGTGTGCCCGCCCCATTCATGAGGAGTGAAAAGTCTCCGCTTCCACCCGTTACAATCGAGCCGGCGAAGATCTGGGTTCCCGTGGTGGTCAGCGTCAGGAGAGTTGTTCCACCACTTGAGTTGGTCATGATGCCGGAGCCGGTCAACCCGCCCACCGTGGTTGCAAATCCTCCGATATTAACCACTCCGTTGTTACTCAAGAGGCCCGTGCCAAGCCCGCCTGCTATGCCCTGCACGATCGTGGCATTGGTACCCACCACGGTTTCTCCGGTGTAGGTGTTGGCGATAGACAAGGTGAGCGTTCCGTTGCCTGCGGTTGCAAGGGCGGCGAGTCCAAGGTGTCCGTTTACGGAATCCGTGAACACATACGGTTGGGTGTAGTTGGCGCCAGAGACATCCAATCCCAGGATTGCTCCTGCTTCAAAGCCGTTGGTATTGCCACTCGTATTGGTCAGCGCATTGATGATCGTGTCCAGAGTGGATCCGGCAACGAATGCTCCCGATTGTGTGCCCACTCCGAAGGCAAGTATCCCGTTGCTGTTGACAGTGATGTTGGTCGCCGCCCAGTTGTTGGTATTGGCACCATAGAGTGCGTTCGTATTGGCGAATTCAAGTGCGGCCCCGCTGTTCACTATGGTAACGCCGGTGTATGTGTTTGATCCGGAGAGGGTAAGCGTCCCGGGTCCGGTCTGGGTCAGACCGACATTGCCAGCAATGATTGCCGAAATCGCTCCGTTGGTAAGGGTGGTGAAAGTGGCCGTATTGGAAATCGTGCCGTTCTGGATCGTGCCGCCCGAGAGTGTGAAGGTATTGGTGAAGGTCGTGCCGTTGAGGTCAAGCACGCCCCCCGCCTCGGTAATGCTACCGGTGCTCGTGTCTCCTGTCCCGATCACCAACGTGCCGGCACCGGAATTGGTCAGGTTACCCGTGTTGTTGAACGAGCTTCCAGTTATCCCACCGGTAATGGTCATGATGGAATTGGAAGTGACGTTGATGTTGGCGCCAAATGGAGACAATACACCGCCCAGGGAAAGTGTGCTCGCCCCGAAGTTCATGACCCCGGAAACCGTGATGGTCGCCCCACCCAACGCCTGGAACTGGAGTGCCGTCGGGTTGGTATATCCGCCAGGGCTCGTGAGGGTGGAAGAACCGTAGAAGGCAAGTACCGGAGTTCCACCCAAGGCGTTGCTGCTGTTAAGCGAGAGTGAACCGCCCTGGAGGTAAACCTGGGTCGTGAAATTGTTGCTGCCCGAAAGGGTGCTGGATCCGATGGCCTGACTGCCCCCGCCGTAGGAACTCAGGTTGAGTCCGCCGGCAGTAATGGAGGCATTGGCGGCTTCGTTGAGTCCGGAGAGGGAAACGAATGTGTTGGTGGCAATCACAAGGCTGCCGTTGGTTAGGGTCACCGTGTCTCCGGCCGCGTTCACATTGACTAGGTTACCAAGTGTCTGGGTCGTGGATCCCAGATTGATCACCTGGTTGCTTCCGGCAAGGGCTGTAGCTCCTCCCAGATAGAGTAGGTTGTTGCTCCCGCCCAGGGCGTTGCCATTATTGGCTCCACTCACCGCGAGGGTTCCGCTCACAAGGTTGAATCCGTTGATCGTTGCCCCGTTAGTGATGGCCGAGTTGTCCGCAGCGACAGTCACCGTGCCGTTGCCGGCAAGGTAGATCGTGGAAACCGGCAGTCCCGCAACATTCCCCATGGTATAGTTGGTGCCACTTGCGTCATATCCCACGCTCGAATTGCTCTGGAAGGCTCCGCCGGAGAGGGCTGCAGCAATCTGACCGGTGGTGTATGGGGTGGTTCCACCAACTGCAAAGACCGCAATCGTATTGCTCGCCACACTCAGGTTGTTGGAGGTGATGTTGGTGGTGGATAGCGCGTTGGATACTCCCAACTCAAGCGCTCCGCCGTTGACCGCCGCCACTCCCGTAAAGCTGTTGGAGCCTCCTAGGTAAACGAGTCCCGTGTTGTTGGTGGATAGGTTGATGCCAAGCCCGCTCACAGCCTGGGAAATGTTCCCGCCCAAGGTGAGGGTCGTTCCTCCCGCCGAGTTGGAAACCACCAGCCCGGCTCCCAAGAGGATCGGGACATTGACCGTCTGATTGCCCGCGGTCACGCTGATCGAGGCATTGGTCGTATTGGCCCCTGTGGGACTGTTGGTCAGCGTCAGGGTCGAGGTTCCGGAAAGAACATACCCATTGGTCGCATTGTTAAAGGCCAGTCCGAAGACGGTCCTGTTGGAGTTAAGCAATACCGATCCACCCCCACCGTTGGTTCCAAAGTAGGCTGCATAAAGTGAAGAATTCGGATCAAGGACGCTCCAAACAGAATTGCCTCCGCTACCCCAGCTTCCGCCTCCTCCAATCCACTGATTGAGCGTGTAGTTGGTCAGGATAAGTGAATTGGCGGTGGTAGTGACCTTGAAGAAATTGTATCCGGCCGTATCTATCACCTCGTTGGTCCCGTTGATGGTGACCAGGTTGCTGCCGGAGAGATTGTTGGCGAGACCGCCTGCGGCCGTCACAATCGTGTAGGAATTGGTGGCGTTAGGATTCTGCCCGGCAACCGTGATAAGCAGATTGCCGTAGAGGGAGGCCGTATTGGTGACCGCCAAGTTGCCGTAGAAGGTATTTCCCTGCTGGTAGCTGGAAGCTTGGTTTGTTCCCTGGATTACGAGTGCCAAGCTCGCATTGTTGCTCTGAACATAGCTGCCGTTGATGAAGGTCTTGCCGGCGTTGGATCCACCCACGGCCAGCGTGCCCGTGTTCGTGTTGTAGAAGGTATTGTTGGAAATGGAACTCACCCCGCCACCCCATGTCGCGTTGGTCGCGGTTAAGCTGCCCACACCGAGTGTGCCACCGCTCCAGTTAAACTCATCCACAACAGAAGCGTCGTTGGTCGTCGCAGAGAGCGTGCCGGCGATGTTCAGACTTCCGCCCGAGAAGTTGATGATGTTGGTGTTGTTGGTAGGTGTGGTGGTGGAGGCTCCGTTGGTATAGAAGGGAGTTGTTGCACCGAGTGTAGCGCCGCCGCCAAGGTAGACGCTGCCGCCGGAAACATTCAGAGAGTTGGAACTCCCGAACGAGAAGGTGCCCAGAAAGGTGCCTCCAGATTCCGTGAAGTTTCCACCAGTGATGTTGACGGTGTTTATGCTGTTCGTAGTGAGATAAGTAGTACCGTTACCAGACTGTCCGCCGATGTAGAGCGCTCCGCTATCGGTGACCGTCCCCTTGGAACTGCCGAAGGTATCGACCTGGTTGGACCCGCCGTTGGCGACATATATGAGCGTTACACCCATAGTCCCAGTGTTGGTGACGTAGTTGGTTGTCGCGGCCCCCGATAATCCTACCTTGAGCTGGAAGTTGGTGACGGTCCCCGCGTTGCTCAGCAAATTATAATAGGCATAAGTGTTGTTGGTGACGTTCTGCCCCAAGCTAATGACTTCGTTGACACCGGTAGCCACTAGGAATGCCCCACTGCTTACGATAATTTCGTTCGTGGATATCCCGGTGCTGGGGGCGTTCTGGTAGCCAACGTTGATATTGCCTGCCTGCATGGTGAATGTACCCGCTCCGAGAGCCAGTTCGTTGACACTCGCTCCGATGGCGTCCCCGTTGAATCCACCGACACCCAGTGTGTTGGACTGGAAGATCAGGCCGGAGTTGGTGAGTAGATCGAGTGCCTGGCTGGAGGAGTGATTCATCACAAGTGCGTTGGTGCTGTAAATGACACCAGAGGCCGTGTTGTTGAGGATATTGACCGAGTTGGAGTTCGCTCCGTATCCGATCATGATGCTGCCGCCTGGTCCGTTGTTATAAATCGTTCCCGAGTTGATCCACTGGTTGGTGCCGCCTCCAGTCCACCCTACTTGGTTAACGTTGGTGCCATTCAAAATGAGCACACCTGCATTGGTGACAAGTGCGTTTGAGTTGCCCTGACCAATTACAAGAGTTTGGTTTAGCTGGTTGGTGACCCCTGCAAGGTTCTTTAAAACGCTACCTCCATAGACATAGATGTATGCACTGCTGGAAGGCGAGTTTGTGCCTGATAGCGAGTTGTTGGCAGCGGCAATCATAGTACTGCCCCCGCTAATCAGTATAGGTCCACCAGTGAAGCTGGTTACTCCCGAAAGAGTGAGGGTTCCACCGCCGCTGTTGGTGAATCCGCCGGTCCCCGCAAGGTTTTCAGAAATAAGTGCGGCACCGGAGTTGGTCACCGTGAATCCGTTGGCTGAAGTCAATGTTCCGGCTCCCGAGATCGTGCCATTACCAAGGGTGACCGATCCCACCGTGTCGTTAAAGCTGGAGTTGGTGAGAGTGGCGCCTGAGGCGACACTGAGTGCGCCTGCTACATTGCCAAGCGCATAGGTGTTGCTCACCACGATTGTTCCGCTATTAAGCGTCACTCCCGTGAAGCTATTGGAACCGGCAAGGACAAGGGTGCCAGTGCCGCTCTCGGTCAACCCGAGGGCTCCAGCAAGGGTTGCCGATGCTGTTCCGTTGGTAATGGTGGTGTATTGGCCCGAGTTGGTGATGGTACCATTCTGAATCGTTCCGGAGGAGAGAGTGAAGGCGTTAGAGAAAGTATTGCCGCCCAAGTCAATGAGCCCGCCGTTGACCAGTACGGAGCCTGAACCGATAGCGTTTGCGTTGGTGGCCACCAGCGCGCCAGCGGAAACAATCGTTCCACCCGAGTAGCTATTGGAAGCCGAGAGGACCATCGTTCCGGTTCCAAGCTGCTGGATCTGACCACTCGTGGAGAAGGCCCCAGCCAAGCTGACGCTTCCCGAGCCATTGTTCACAAAGGATCCGCCTCCCAGAAGCGAGAGAGAGTTGGATACCACCAGTGTTCCGCTTCCGCTGTTGGTGAAGCTGTTGGCCGTGATCGTCCCGTTGGTGATGGTGATCGTGCCGCTATTGTTGGAAACATTGATGTTTCCGGCCGTGACCCCTCCGCTTATGTCATCCACGTTGATCGTGACCGCATTGGTGAAGTTGACGTTGTCGCCTGTGAAGAAGCTCGTGTTGGTGCCACCGTTTGTCGTGGCGGTCCAGTTGTTGGTATAGGCGGGGTTGGTGTCCCAGAGGCCGTTACCGGTGTTGGTATTGTAGTAGATGTTCCAGGCGCCACCGCCCAAGATCAACTGGATGGCGTTTGCCGTGTTGGTCAACGTATAGGTGGTGCGACCAACGAGCACGCTGTTATAAAGAGCCAGCACCTGCCCGCTCACTGCACTTCCAGTAATTGAGATCCCGGCTGATGTGGTCAGCGCGTTGGTTGCGTAAATGATGTTGTTGGTCGAACCGGCGGACTCGCTGCCCGTCAGATTGATCACGTTACCCGAACCGGAGATATTCGCATTCCCCGTGGCAGATACCACCCCATTGGTGAGGTAAATGGTACCACTTCCGAGCATGTCGAGTTCCGCGATATTGAGTGTGGAGTTCGTCGTCGAATAGCCGAAGGCGCCACCAGAAATCGAAAGGGTTCCAGTGCCGCCTGGAGCATTCGCATAGAGGGTTCCCGCATTGACTGTCATGTTGCCTGTGAGTGCCGATGCGCTCAGGGCTGTAATACCCGTTCCGCTCTGAGTAAAATTGCCGATCCCCGCAATGTTCTCGGTAATCGCGGCATTGCCCGTGTTGGTCGCCGTAAATCCGGTTCCCGTCAGGGTGCCAGATCCCGTGATCGAGCCGTTGCCCAAGCTCACTGCTCCCTCAGTAATGTTGTATGTTCCTGCATTCAGAGTGCCAGCCGCCACGTTGAGTGTTCCGTTGGTGATCCCGAGGGCGTTGGCGTTGCCAACAACCACGGTTCCACCGTTTACAATCATCCCGCCATAACTGTTTGATGCCGTAAGAGTGAGCGAACCGGTGCCCGCCGATGTCAACGTTCCGACACCGGTATTTGTCGCCGAGTTGGTGATCGAGAAACTGTTGTTGTTGATAGTTCCGTTGCCCGTAAATGTGACGGTTCCCGTTCCGTAGATGAAGTTACCGTTGTTGGTGGCGAAGAGGGTGCCATTGCTCGCGAAGTTCAGGTAGCCGACGTTGGTGTAGAGATTGGTCGCGGTGATCGGATTAGTCGCGAAGTTCGGATTGGTCGCGCTTAAACCAGTCGTGTTGGTGAGATTGTTAGTTGACCCCAGATTGACGCCGCCCACGTATCCCGTTCCTCCGTAGACGTTGAAGTAGTTGCTCCCGTTGGTTCCGCCGATTGTGACAAGCCCGCCGTTGGTCAAGAGACCACCTGCAAAGAGTTGCACCGAGTTGTTGGTGGTAGTGATTGCAAGGGAGGAGTTGGTGAAGAAGTTTGTATTGGTGACCCCGGCGTTGGTGGTGATGTAGCTAACAGTGTAGGTGTTCGGGTTGTTGCCGATGTAGATGGGGTTACTGCCCGCATTCCAGAGGGAGTTGGAGCCTGCGGCGTTGGTTCCTCCCAAAATGATCGCATTGCTGTTGTCGTTAAAGCCCCATCCGACGATGCTGTAGTAGGCTGCGTTCTGGACCTGATAAAGTTGGCCGCCATTAGTGATCACCAACAAGTTGGCATTCTCGTTGGTGTCAGCAATCTGATTGCCGCCGATCTGAATGTTGTTGACGTTGGTGATAATACCTCCGCTTCCGACCTGTATCACGTTGCTGAAGGAAGATGCTGTATTGCCGCCGTTCTGCAAACTAAAGGTGGCGCCATTGGTTCCAGCAAGTATTGAGTTGGTCGTGGTGGTCGATCCGATAAGTAACTGGTCGTTGAAGGCACCGCGTCCGAATGGAAGCGAAGCAGCAGTGTAGATCTGACCACCGTTGGTGATGGTGGCGGTGTTGGATATCCCGTAGACATAGAGTTGGGCATTGGTGACTACGCCTCCCCCGCTCACCAGAAGCTGGTCGCCTGCCCCCACTAAATTGAAGCGCTGAGCGTCACCATTGAAGATGGAAAGGCCGCCGCTGCTGTTGGTTCCACCAATGATCACGCTGCTATAATTCGCGGTTATCTGCAGGACGGCTGTCCCGCCGGCAGTGCTCCAACCGGAGTACACCTGACCGCCGTTGGTAATGATTAACTGGCTGTTGGTGACACCGGCCACACTGCCAAGATTGATAAGCTGGACATTGGTCACCAGACCGCCGTTGACAACGAGGCTGTTGCTGAGGGCTCCTGCAGTCTGGCCGATAACGATAGTCATGTCGTTGGTGGCGCCGGTGTTGGTGGTATTGGCGTTGGTGCCAAGGCTCAGGACCGCGCCAGCGTTCACCGTGACCTGGGCGTTGGTGGAGAACTGACCGATGACGAAGTTTCCGGCAACATTGTTGTTCGTGGATACCGGAGCTATCAGATTGGTGCCACCGTTCATGTTCCAGATGCCGTTGTTGACGAATGCTCCGTTGGAAGCGACCGTGATCCAGGACGCCATTGCGTTGGTCGCGTTGGTAGTGTTAAGCGTGCCGCCGTTGAGTAGTGCGAAGGACGAGAGGATGCTGTTTGTTGTATTCCCGTTAGTGACGAGAAGTTCCGCCACCGTGATGACGCCATTTCCGGTGAGCGTTCCCGTTCCCCCGCTCTCGCTGAGTGTGCCGGTGCCGGTATAGGTGCCGTTGCCGCCCACCGAGAAGTTGCCCAGCTGGATGTTGTATGCTCCTGCGGAAAGTGTGCCTCCAGTGACGTAAATCGATGCGTTGGTGTTGCCCAATGCATTTGTGTTGCCCACCGCCAGGGTGCCGGAAGTGACATAGGTGCCGCCGGTGTAGGTATTGGAAGCTGAGATGGTTACTGTTCCCGTTCCGGCCGTGCCGAGAGCGAGCGCCCCTCCTCCGGTTCCGGTCGTGTTGGCCAAGGTGTTTGTCAGGGTAAAGTTGGCTCCCGTGGCATCGAATGCGATAATGCCTCCAGCCTCAATTCCGTTGTTGGTCACGGCCCCCGCCAGATTGCCCAGCAGTGTCGTGATGTTGCTGGTGGTGAAGGCTCCCGACTGCGCACCGACCCCGAATGCAAGTGTGCCACCCGACTGGACGATAATATTGCCGGCCGTCCAGAGGGAATTGCTGCCGTCATAGAGAGATCCCGCATTTTGGAACTCGATGGTGCCGGACTTGATGCTCGATATTCCCGAGTATGTATTGGCTCCAGAAAGAATCAGTGTTCCGGTGCCTGCAGAAACTAGTCCAACAGCACCGCCTCCGGTGCCTGTGGTGTTGGCCAAGTTGTTGGTGAGGGTGAAGTTGGTACCGGTGGCGTCAAATCCTATAGAAGATCCCGATTCAAGGCCATTGTTGGTGACCACTCCGTCGATGGCGCTCAGAACGGTGTTGATGTTGTTGGTCGTGAATGTCCCTGAGAGAGTTCCCACACCGAAGGCGACCGCATCACCTGATGGCACCACGATATTGGCGGCCGTCCACAGTGAATTGGATCCACCATAGAGAGAATTAGCCGTCTGGAATTCGAAGAGTCCGCCTGAAAGTACCGTCTTGCCGGAATAGCTGTTGGATCCCGAGAGGATCACAGTACCCGTTCCATTCTGGGTGAGCGAACCGGTTCCGGAGATGTTGCCGGCGATTGTGACAGTGGCTCCTGTGGCTCCGATTGCAAGCGGTCCGGAATCCACGATCGAGTTGCTGAAGCTGGTGCCGGCCAAGGTCAGTGTCCCAGGTCCGTTCTGTGTGAGGGTGCCGGTGCCAGAGACTAGCCCGCTCAAGGTCTGGTTGGCCGAGCTTGCATCAACAAATCCCCCATTGTTGGTAATGTTATTGGAGAAGCTGCCGCCGTTGATCGATCCGGTGTTGCTAAGCACAAGCACGCCGCCGGCAATGTAAATCGGCGGGACTGTGTTGGTCGCGCCGGAATTTGTGAGGCTTCCGGTGAGTGTTTCCGTACCCGTACCCGTCTTTTCAAATAGGCCGGTGTTTGTTCCGGTGTAGGTGATTGTTCCACTGAAGGTGCCCGATCCGTTGGCTGCTCCGATGATTAACTGGTTGGGATAGGTCGTGAATCCCCAATTCAAGCTTCCGCCACCGTTGAGCGCGTCCATCTGGAGAACACCGTTGGAGGTTGCTCCTGACTCTACACCGTTGAAGGTTGATCCGGCATCAATCTGGAACGAGGCCATGTTGCTCATCCAATTGCCACGGCCGCTAGTGCTGCCGATCACAGTCGTGTTGCCCGTCACCCAGACGAGACCACCAGCCGAGAGATAGATAAAGTTGGTGTTGCCTCCGATAGGGCTAATCGTGCTCCCCCCGGAGTACTCCAGTGTGCCGGCGCCGTTAATTGTAATGCCTCCGTTGGCGAGAGAGTTCGTCGAACTCAGGTTGAGGGTGCTCCCAGAAGCAATTGTGTCAGTTCCACTTCCCAGCCTGCCGGTTGTACCCCCGCCGATTACAAGAGTGGAATTATTGGTGATGAGCGTTGTGCCAGTGTAGGTGTTATTGGCAGTGAGAGTGAGGGTGCCTCCACCGGTCTCTGTGATTGATCCGCTCCCCGCGATCACTCCGGAATTGGTAAGCGATACGCCGGAGGCTTCCGTGAAGGTGGCCGTCGAGTTGGTGCCTATCGCGTAGTTGTTGGTGACGTTCAAGGCAGCCAGAGCAGAAATCGTGGCGTTGCCATTATTGGTGAAAGTGATCGTGCCAGTACCAAGTGCGGCGCTATTGCTAATTGCAAGCGTTCCACCATAGAGGAGGGTATTGCCAGAATAGGTATTGGCGTTAGTGATGGTCAGGGTGCCAGATCCCAAGGAAGCAATTCCGACAGCACCGCCTCCTACTCCAAAGGTATTGGTAACAAGATTGGTGAGCGTGAAGTTGGTCCCGGTCGCGTCAAATCCGATATAGGACCCTGCCTCAAGTCCGTTGTTTGTCACCGCTCCGCCGATTGAGCCGAGGATGGCTGTGATGTTGCTGGTCGTGAAGGCCCCCGCGTTGGTGCCCACACTGAATGCCACCGTGCCGTTAGTCTGGACAATCAAGTTCTGCGCGTTCCACAGAGCGTTGCTTCCACCGTAGAGAGAGTTCGAATTCTGGAACTCAAGTGCTCCACCCGAGATGACGGTTGGCCCGGTGTAGGTGTTGGTTCCGTTAACGGTTACCACCCCCGCACCCAAGGCATATAATCCAAGCTGCCCACCTCCTGTTCCCGTCGTGTTGGCCAGGTTGTTGGTGAGGGTGAAGTTGGTCCCAGTGGCGTCGAGTCCGAATGAGGATCCTGCGAGCAAGCCGTTGTTTACATTGGTGGAGTTAGTCAGGTTGCCAAGCAAGGTCGTGATATTACTGGTCGTAAAGGCGTTCGAATTGGTGCCGACGCCGAACGCTACGGTTCCGTTCGACTGAACCACTATATTGGCTGCGGTCCAGAGGGAGTTGCTCCCTCCGTACAGGGAGTTGGCGGTCTGAAACTCGAGAACGCCTCCGGAAATCGTGGTGACTCCCGAATAGGTATTGGTTCCGCTAAAAGTCTGGGTGCCGTTACCAGAAGCATTCAGGGTGATATTGCCAGCGATATTTCCCAGATAGAGCTGAGAGGCATTTGTCGCCGTGGTATTGAGGGTAAGCACCGAGTTGGTCGCCGAAACCGAGTTGCTAACAAGTCCTAAGTATACGTTGCCGTTGTTGCCCAGTCCTCTGATAGTCTGGCTGTATCCGGCCATGTCAACTTCTCCAGTTCCACTGAATCCAATTTGCAGGGTGGTGTTAGTTGCATAGCCGTTGTTGGCCCCTAGGGTGTTCGTTCCAGAGACGATGAAATTCGTGTAGGATCCTCCACCTGCAATAATGCCGTAACCCTGCCGCCAACCGGGGGTGGCTATTGCATTAACTGCAATAATCGGATCGTAAATAATAAGCGTCCCTGTTCCCAAGGAAGCAAAAGTTGAGCCGCCACTTGCACCATTATAGCTCAAAATCGTGTTGTTGGAGAGGGTGACGTTGCCGGAGGAGATATTCTCAATGATTCCCTGGCCCGTCACCCCGCCACCGTTGATCACAAAGGTGTTGGTAAATACTGTCCCTCCAGTTCCGAATTCGACTTGGGCGTTGGCGTTCGTGGTATATATGGTACTGGTGCCGAAGGCGCTGGAATTATTGGCAATGAGGGCGGCACCGCTGACCAAGGTCGCTCCGGAGTAGGTATTGGCTCCTGAAAGGACGAGGGTACCCGTGCCGCTCTGGGTGATGCTGCCGCCACCGGAAATCACCCCCGAATTGGTGAGTGCGGTATTGGTTAACTCAATGAATGTGGCCGTCACATTGGTCGAAATCGAGTAGTTGTTGGTGATGGTCACGTTGGCCAGACCGCTCAGGGTGCTTCCGGTTACGGCAGTGTTGGAGGCGAAGGTGACCGTGCCGGCGCCGAATGCGAAGCTGTTACTAACGGCCAAGGATCCCGAGTTCAGGATTGTGTTTCCGGTGTAACTATTGGAAGCCGCCAAGGCGAGAGTGCCAGTACCGCTGTTGGTCAGTCCCACGCTTCCACCCAGACTTTCAGAGACGAGGCCGAATTGCCCTGAGGTGCTGTTGCCGGTGTATCCCGTTCCGGTCAGCGTGCCGGTGCCAGTGATCGTACCGTTGCCGACAGTGACAGTTCCAGCTGTTATGTTGTTATTGGAAAGATTCAGAGTGCCGCCCGCGGCAGTAATGTTCCCGCTGGTTGCGCCCAGAGCGCTGGCATTCCCTACCACAAGTGTTCCCCCGTTGACCGTCGTCCCGCCAGCGTAGGTGTTGGCTCCCGTCAGGGTAAGATTTCCCGCGCCGGCACCAGTGGAATTGGTGAGGGTGAGTGAGCCTCCGCTACTATTGAGTGCAGCCGCCCCCAACCTGACAATCTGCCCGGCTGTGTCAAAGGAGTATTTCTGACTGGCAGCGGTGCTGAAGCGGGCCGAGTAGTCGTTGGTATTCGAGGCACTGAATCCCAGAATACCGCCGCCGAAGGTGATCGTGCCGCTGCCTCCAATCGCGGTGGCGTTACTCATGGTAAGGAGACCGGCGTTTAAAACCGTCCCGCCTGTATAAGTGTTGGCGGTGCTGATCGTCAGCGTGCCGGTACCGCTGTTGGTCAGTCCAACGGTGCTTCCACCCGCAAGGATTTCAGAGATGAGTGCCGCACCGTTGTTGGTGGCGGTGTATCCGGTGCCCGTCAGCGTGCCGGTACCGGTGATGGTACCATTACCGATTGAGACCGCTCCCGCAGTGACGCCGTATGTGCTGAGGTTCAGTGTGCCACCCGCATCGTTGATCGCTCCCGTAGTCGCCCCAAGTGCGGTCGCGTTGCCGATTACCAGCGTTCCGCCGGAAATCAGGGTGCCTCCGGTGTAGGTGTTGGCGATGTTGACCGTGATGGTGCCAGAACCGAGAGAGGCGAATCCGATGGCGCCATTGTTGGTCGTATGGGTCAGAACATTGACATTGGTGAAGTTGGTCCCGGTGGCATCGAGTCCGAAGTATCCACCTGCCTCAAGCCCGAAGGCGAGATTGGTCGAGTTGGTCAGGTAACCGAGGAAGGTTGCGATGTTATTGGAGGTGAATGCACCCGTATTGGTACCGACACTGTAGGCCACTGTGCCATTGGTCTGTACAACAATGTTGGCGTCGTTGGTCCAGTAAGAGTTGGATCCGGCATAGAGAGAGTTGGAATTCTGGAACTCAAGAAGGCCGCCGGAAATCGTGGTCACCCCGGCGTACGTATTGGAAGCGGTGAGAATGGTCACCCCGGAGCCGGTCGTCCCGTTGTTGGTAAATCCTGCGGTGCCTGCAAGGCTCGCTGAAATAAGGGCCAAGGTCGAGTTGGTCGCAGTGTATCCCGTGCTGGTCAGTGTCCCCGTGCCAGTGATCGTGCCGTTGCCCAATGTGACCGCACCCGCGGTGACATTAATGTTGGAGAGATTCAGCGTGCCCCCCGCGTCATTGATCGTGCCGCTCGAGGCGCCCAGCGCGCTGGCGCTGCCGACCACCAATGTGCCGCCGCTGAGGATGGTTCCTCCAGAGTAGGTATTGCCGGTGTTTGAGATCGTCAGGGTACCTGTGGTGCCAGTCACAGTTAAGGTGCCAGTGCCGACGTTAATCGCGGAGTTGGTGACGTTGTAGGTGGCATCGTTAATGGTGGAGTTGCTGGTAAATGTGACCGTGCCAGATCCGTAAATGAGGTTCGCGTTGTTGGAGTTGGCGACCAGGGTGCCGTTGGTAATGTTGAGCGTTGCAGTAGTGTTGCTCAGGTTGACGCCGTTCACGTAGGCCGTGCCGGAAAGGTTAAAAGAGTTGGTTACACCCAAGATCGTGATCACCCCTGCATTGGTCAGTATACCGCCGGTGAGGATATTAACACTGTTGTTGGTATTGAGGGTGTTGGCGGTGCTGTTGGTGTTGCCAATATTGATAGCGTTGCCTCCGGCGTTCCACAGGGCGCTCGCGCCGGCTGAATTGGTGCCGGCAACCGTGATGGAGTTGCTGTTGTCGTTGGTGTTAAATGCGATGGTGTTGGTTGTTGTGGTGCTGGCGTTGTTCCATACCTGCCCACCGTTGGTGACGATGATTTGGTTGCCACTCTCGTTGATGTTGTTGGAGTCCACAACGCCGCCGGCGAGCAAGAAATAGGAGATATTCGTAATAATTCCACCACTGCTGACGATCACGCTGTTGCTGTACGAGTTGGAAGTGCTAATCCCAAGGCCAAAGCTGGCATTGCCGCCGTTGTAGATGGAATTGCTCCCGTTGAGGGGATTGGTCCCACCGATTAGGATTTGGTCGTTGGTAGCTTGGCGGGCGAGGGTGTTTCCTTGGCCTGCGAGCTCCATCCAGAGCCCTCCGTTGGTGATAGTGAAAGTATTGGTTGCTCCTTGGAGGAAGAGAATGCCGTTGGTGACGAGGCCTCCCTGTCCGATCGTGATGATGTTGCTATTGTATCCCCCGCCGTTTGCAAAGCTAACCCTGTTGCCGCCGCCGTTCAGGATCGAGTTGCCGGTTGTGTTCGTGTCGATAATGGTGACAGTGTTGCTCGAACCGTTGAGTTGGAAACTTAAATTTCCGACACTGTTCAGGGCGGTGATATAGAGCTGTCCACCGTTAGTGATAGCGAGGGAATTACTGGAACTGGCAATGTAGAAAACGTCGACATTGGTGACAATACCACCGTTGACCGTAAGGCTGTCGTTAGTATTTACGCCACCTCCGATCTGGAGGCTGAGGTTCGCGTTGGTGCCGGCAGTGCTGCCGATTCCCGCCGTGCCAAGAACCAAGGTCGCGTTGGAATTCACGTTGACCGAGGAGTTGGGGGCACTGCTTCCGATATTATAACCTCCACCACCATTCGTCTGAGTCTGTGACGGGAGGATGATATTGCTGCCCCCGTTCATGTTCCAAGTGCCTCCGTAGGTGAAGGTAACGTTCGTCCCAAGAATGATATAGGCAGCGATCGCGTTGGACGCGTTGGTGGTGTTCAGCGTGCCACTTGTAAAGGTGAATGCCGAGTTGGTGGAGAAGGCACTGTTCCCATTGGTTACAATCAGGGCGGCAGTGGTGATCGTGCCCCCACCCAAAGTGAGGGTGCCGTTGCCCACCGTGATCGTACCCGTGCCGGAATTAATCACCCCTCCGGTGAGCACATCGAGTACGCCTCCGTCAATATAGGTGTTACCGGTGTAGCTGTTGGAAGCGGTGAGGTTGAGAGTTCCAGGTCCAGCCTTAGTAAGTGAGACAGCATTGGCACCGTTGTTGGCTATGGCAGCTCCGAAATTGTAGGTTCCGGCATAATACTGCTGGAAGACCAGGTTGTATCCATAGGTGGATCCTGCACTGATTGTTCCGTTGGTGGCGGTACCCCCGTTGTTATTAAGGATGCCCCCGCTCGTTATCGTCAGGGTATTGCCACCTAGCGCCAGTGTCCCGCCAAGCGAACTATTGGTCATCTCAAGGCTGTTGATAGTCTCGTTTGCCGTAAGGGTTTGGCTCCCCGTCAGCAGGTAGTTGGTAGAGGTGGCTCCAGAGGCAGGAAGTGTCGCTGTGGCGTTGGAACCGGAAATCGTGTAGGGAGAGCCCCCGCTTACGGTGGTAGCCCAGCTCACGTTGGTGCTCGCCCCGTTGGTTGTGAAGACGATCATCGGATCGTAGATGCCACCGACGGTCGTGTCTGTCGTGGTGATTACAGCCGAACCAGCACCCGCGCTGGCGACCGTTCCGACAAGAAGGGCAGCGCCGGTGGCGGCATTGTTGGTGAGGCTTCCAAGAACCAAGGTCGTGCTTGTACCCCCGTTTGGATTGATCAGGATCTGGCTGCCTGCGGCGGTCAGCGTGGGACTCCCGAAAGTCTGCCCGCTGGCGCCTGAGCTTTTTCCCTTCAGCAGGAGCGTGCCTCCGGAAAGGGTCAGGAGGTTGTTTGTGTTGAGGAGGTTTGTCTGTCCCGAGACATTCGAATAATCGAGCAGGAGGGTCCCGGCGTTGACGTTGATCCCTCCGCTGAAGGTATTGGATGAGGAAGGGTTGAGGTCGAGTATGCCCAAGCCGCTCTTGGTAAGGGAGTATGCCCCCCCCGATGACGCCTCCGAGAGTGAGCGTGCCACCGCTATTCACGGTCACTCCAACATTGTTGCCGAGGGTGATGGCCCCCGTGGTCTGTGTCAGATTGTTAGTGGCGTTGCCGCCTGTGAAGCTGAAATTGCCGTTCCAGTTGATCGCGTTGGTGATGGTCACCGCAGCGCCGGAGGTGTTGTTGATGAAGGCAGTGTTGAAATTGCCCACGTTGTTGTTGGAGGCAATCGTGAAGGCGGTGTTGGTGCCAAGAGCGTTTGCGTTATTGATGTTAAGGAGTCCCACGTTGAACGTGACCCCGCCGCTGAAGGTATTGGTGCCCGCAAGGGTGTTGGTGGCGTAGCTGTTCAGGAAGATCGCGCTTGTCCCGGCGATGACGCCGGCAGAAAGCTCGTTGAGGGTCGCCATGTTGGTGACGGTGATGAAAGTGTTGCTGAGGGAACCGTTGTTGGTAATCACAAGGGCGCCGCCCGTAGTTACGAGTGTAGTCCCGGTGTAGGTATTGGTGCCCGCAAGGATGTTGGTGCCGTTGATGGCGCCGGCCATGATAGTGCTGTTGGTGCCGGTGAAGATCATGTTGCCCGACCCGGTAATGGCCCCGTTAAAGACTGTCGTGGCGTCGTTTGAACTCGTCAGCGTGTTAGTGATGTAGATCACACTGTCGATGATACCAGTCCCGCCGGAGGAATTACCGACATAGATCGTCTCGCTCGCACCGACAAAGTTCAGCGTACCGTTGCCGACATTCGTTCCGATCGTGAAGCTGTCGCCGTTGACGGTGACAAGGTCGAGGTAGTTAAGAAAGATATTGCTCGCGGTGAGGGCAAAGCTTCCGTTGGTGTTGGTGAAGTAGGCCTCCATGGTGGCCCCGTTGGCAGCGCTGGACCAATTTGAGTCGTTGGCACCGCCAGCATTGGTGAAAGTGGTCGATGTCCCTGCGTTGGTCACCCACCCGCCGTTAGTGCTGAAGTTGGTGTAGATGGTATCGGCGCGAGCAACCGGAGTCAGGAGGCAAAGAATCCCCAACGTCAATCCAAGCGCCGCAAGCCTGCTCGCACGCAAAAGCCCTACTTCAGCACGTTTTTCAAGAAGCCTGAAATCGGTCAGTTCAGCAGATAGTGGCATACGGGGGGATATGGTTGAATCTTTCAATCACAAGGTTTTACAGCAGTATTGCGGGTTGTATGAAGATAGTCGCAAACGCATCATTAGCAAGAAATATCTTATCGGATTCAATATCATTTTTCAGTTTGAGAGTCTTCCTCCCAGAATGGTTGTCGCTCATGATCCATTTGCGCAAAGCATGAGGAGAAAGATCTCCAGGCACCCTTGATTGAAATTCCGGAGATCACATCAGATTGATAACTGACTTAACCTGTGCGCAGGACTGCCAAAAAACCTCTAAAATCAAAGAGGATGAGGGTTCGATTTTTGGTTTTCGTCTGTGCAGGAGGAAAGCGTCTGCCCATTCGTCACTAATATTGCCCGTTTCACCCCTTTTTTAGAAATTTAGGAAGATTTTTTAAACGAAATTGAATGTTCGTGGTCTATTCTATCACGCTTCAAAAAACACAAAAACAATAAGCTCCTCTAATCCCCTTGAAAAAATCACCCGCTACATTCTTCGCGCTTCTAGCCCTAGCCACCCTGGCCATTCCAGCTGCGCAGGCTCAGTTCACGATCACAGAAAGTCCTGACGGCCTGCCACTTGCCGGGGCAACACTCGACAACCTGAGCAGCCAAAGCGATCCCCTTGTCACCCTCAATGGGGCCTCCTATGTGACAGGATCGGTGACTGGCCAGTATGCGGCACCTGAGTTTTCCAGCTCTCTCCAACCTGCGACATTTGGACAAACCCAACTCTCATCCTACCCCGGGCAGATGCTAAACCAGTACATCTCTGTCTTCGGGAACACCACCGCAACGCTGAATTTCAACTCTCCCCAAAGCTACCTAGGCCTCCTCTGGGGTTCTGTGGATCAGTACAACAGCCTGACATTTTACAACGGGTCGTCAGTTATCGGCACCATCACAGGGACGGATATAGGCACAGTTGCCGGGAACTCGAACTACGGCGACTGGGGATTTAACGAATATGCCAATATCACCTCCTCGACCGCATTCACAAAGGTCGTGGTGGCCTCCTCGCAGAATTCCTTTGAGTTTGCCGACATAGCCTACCGAGGTTTTTCATCGTCCGCACCCGGTGCTCCAGCTCCCCCGATGACCGCCTGCATGGCCTTCGCTGCCGTCTTGATCCTCCAAGCCCTCCGCAGCCGCAGGTTAGCGATCATTTGAGGAAGATATTCGCCAAAAGTCCCATCCTCTCAGGGAAATACGGGGCTTAAGTCAGCCCAATCCGGCTTCCCTACGCTATTGTTGTTGCCAGAAAGTTCGCGCCCGCTGAACTCTCCGGTCTCGACAGTATACCTTGGGACCCTTGACATGGGGATGTATGATAGATGTTGCCGAAAGGCGACATGAACCCATTCGAGTGGAGCCACTACACCCGCAATCACGATGGGGAAAAGTGTGTCGCCGTGCAGTACACGGGGAGCAATCGGACAGAAATCAAGCACTTCCCCGGGATCATCTTTGAAGGGGACCTGCTTATGAGGGAGGACGGCGAACTTCGATTCCGCCAACATCCTGATTCACCCCCGCAATGCATCACTCTCGGAGATTATCTTGTCTGGAACGGAATGGAACTAACGGTCTGGAACCAGAAGGGCTTCCATCATGCCTTCAGGGTTGCGGGGTTCGCCGCTATCACAGCCCTCTCACCTCCTTGACCCATCAGTCCGCAGCCCATTCCCTGGCCTGGAATCCCGTATGTTTTCGGTATTTATTTTCAACATCTCCCTGCATCGGGTGTCCAATTTTCTAATGAGAATTCATTCCTTTCACCATTTTGCAGCT
>Ga0364922_10067_pt2 | contig 34937 bp, 34 predicted proteins | sample ExccelJu500001D4_2_FD_206955 | JGI IMG/M metagenome (GOLD analysis project Ga0364922, IMG submission 206955) | Enriched cells from Trout Bog Lake Hypolimnion, Wisconsin, USA - BchlTB.June20.5000.01.D4 | ecosystem: Environmental > Aquatic > Freshwater > Lake > Hypolimnion/Profundal zone | place...
CGCATGATCTGACCGTCACGCTCCATCGCACGTAAGCGACGTGAAAATAGCGCTTCCTCATCATCATCAATCAACAGGATATCGAGCAGATCATCTTCGAAGACCGGCGCGCCCTGTTCGGTCAAAATTTGCAGGATAAACTCGCGACTTGGCAGCGGATGTTCGTATTGTTCGCGCTCTCTTTCCAGAAATGGATCCTGCAAACGTAAATTATTTTTCTTTTTCATTGACAAATTTTCCTCATACTATTAAAGTGCTTGCCTTCAGCAAGATTCATTGCTTGCCCAGATGGCGGAATTGGTAGACGCGCACGGTTCAGGTCCGTGTGCCGTAAGGTGTGGAGGTTCGAGTCCTCTTCTGGGCACCAGAAACAACAAAATAGCTCACGCAAGTGAGCTATTTTTTCGTGCCCGGAAAGTAAAGCACCTGCGTGTTTCACGCCAAAAATTGATAACGCACTCGAAGGGAATCCGCTACTACGAATTCCAGGGTCGCGCCTGCGTGACCGAGACTCTTCCGGGCACCAGAAACAATCGCATAAAGCCGGCGCGAACTGACTTTTAATGGGCGAGAACAGCGCATGAATTACCATAAAAACAAAAACGTGGCTTGCCACGTTTTTCTCATTACCGACCAACTTATGCCGGACAGGTGCAATACTGAAGCCGGGCACTTTACCGCATAACATACTGCCCAAGCCACGGGCCTGCTTGTATGCTAGCTCCAGCATTAATGCGACATCATTCAAACGGATGGCGCAACACGATAGTTTCATCGCGATCAGGACCTGTTGACACCATATCTACCGGAACGCCACAAATTTCAGCGATACGTGCCAGATAGTTGCGTGCCGCCTGCGGCAGGGCATCATATTCCTGCACCCCAATGGTACTCTCAGACCAGCCTGGCATTTCTTCATACACCACCTGACAATCGAGCAGCGCATCCGCACCTACCGGCAGAATATCGCTATCTACGCCGTTGATACGATAAGCGACTCCGATCTGTACCGTTTCCATGCCATCCATCACATCGAGCTTGGTAACACACAGACCGGACACACCATTAATTTGTATCGAACGCTTCAACGCTGCCGCATCAAACCAGCCACAGCGACGCGCACGCCCGGTAGTCGCACCGAATTCATGACCGCGTGTTGCCAGACCTTCACCGATAGGATCACACTTGCCTACCGCATCATACAGCTCGGTCGGAAACGGGCCTGAACCTACCCTTGTGGTATAAGCCTTGGTAATACCTAACACATAGTTCAGCATCTGGGGAGCAACACCGGCTCCGGCACACGCAGCCCCTGCAACACAGTTACTGGAAGTGACAAACGGGTAGGTGCCGTGATCCACATCAAGCAACGAGCCTTGTGCGCCTTCAAACAGCAATCCTTTTCCGGCCTTATTCGCTTCATACAGCGCGCGCGGCACATCCATCACCAAGGGCTTGATACGCTCAGCCAAAGCCAGCGTCTCATCCAGCGTCTGCTGAAAATCGATCGTCGGCGCATTGAAATAATTTTTCAGCACAAAGTTGTGATAATCCAACACTTCGCCCAGTTTTGCGGCGAATCGTTCACGATAAAATATATCCTGCAGGCGAATCGCACGACGCGCAACTTTATCTTCATAGGCAGGTCCGATACCGCGTCCCGTAGTACCGATTTTCGCGTCCCCCTTGGCAAGTTCGCGTGCTTTATCAATCGCTTCGTGATAAGGAAGAATCAAGGGACACGCTTCCGATACTTTCAGACGACCATACACGTCGATGCCCGCAGCCTGCAACTCATCCATTTCCTTCAATAGCGCCTGCGGCGAGAGCACCACGCCGTTACCGATGTAGCACATCACATGATCACGTAAGATGCCTGAAGGAATCAGGTGTAACACAGTTTTTTTACCGTTAATAACCAGTGTGTGTCCGGCGTTATGACCACCCTGAAAGCGCACCACACCTTGTGCGTGATCCGTCAACCAGTCAACGATTTTACCTTTACCTTCATCACCCCACTGGGTACCAATCACTACAACATTATTAGCCATTACTAAAGATCCTAAAATAATTAATTAACTATGCTCATTATTTGTCTCTACACACCAGAGACCGTCCTGCAAAACCAGTTCACGATCACAGTGCAACTCGTCAGAAAAATCCTCACTGCCTGGCAAACTCACCACCACTGTTTCACCCGCCGCGCGCAATTTTGCAATTTCAGCAATTAGAGCGACATCGTCTGGATACGGTGCACGGATGCCGCACTTATCCGGCAAAGCCGGCAGCAGTCGATACAATTGCCGCAAGTCCATACTAAACCCGGTTGCAGGGCGAGCACGACCAAAACTCTTACCCAGATTATCATAACGACCACCCAACGCAATCGCATCATGACTGCCCTGATGATAGGCCGCGAACACTATCCCGCTGTGATAATGATAACCGCGCAAATCGGCCAGATCGATGCCGATACGGGACACTGATTGAGCAAGACTCAGCGTGACCGCATGCAAATCAGCCAATGCCGCCTTAATCTCGGGATAACCGGGCAGCAAACGATGCGCACGCGAAAGTACATCTTCGCAACCGCCATACAAAGTTGGCAATACCAGCAAGGCATCGCGCACCTCCTTCTCCAGCCCTGCCACCCGCGATTTTAAGGCGGTACTATCCTTGCTTTGCATCGCTGCAAATAAATCATTTTCCCGCTGCTTGTCCAGCTGCGCATGTTTAACCAAAGCACCAAACACACCGACATGCCCCAAATCCAGATGCACCTCCTGCACACCGATCAGCGCCAGCGCCTGTAACATCAGCTGCTGGATTTCCAGATCGCTTTCGATACCCGCATGACCATACAATTCAGCACCGAGTTGCAGCAACTCACGACTGCGGTTGAGTCCTACCGGTATCGTGTGCAACACACTGCCGGCATAACACAGCCGGGCTACCCCCTGGCGATTGAGCAAATGTGCATCAATGCGTGCCACTTGCGGCGTGATGTCCGCACGCAAGGCCAGCGTGCGCCCACTTAACTGATCCACCAGTTTGAAAGTGCGTAAATCCATGTCTGCACTATCCGCAATCAGCAAGGACTCGGCATATTCGAGCAACGGGGGGGCTACCAACTGGTAACCTGATTTTCTCAACAACTCCAGCAACTGCGTGCGCATTTGCTCAACACGCCAAGCTTCGCCCGGCAGCATGTCTTGTATATATTCGGGTAATAACCAATTTTGCATTATTTAAAAATTTCCACTCTTTAATCCAGTATCAATAAACCTGACCCAAACATGCGGCCAGCAACCCATCGCTATTTACCCGTCTTACCCGGATTTTTCAGGTATTTAAAGAAGGCTGAACTCGGATCAACCACCATCACATCGCTCTTGTTCTTGAAACTCTGCTTATAAGCTTCCAGACTGCGGTAGAAGGAATAGAACTCGGCATTGCGGCCAAAGGCTGCCGCGTAGATTGCAGAGGCCTCTGCATCCCCCTCACCTTTAGTGCTTTGCGCCGTGCGATAGGCCTCAGCCATAATCACCTCGCGCTGCTTATCCGCATCAGCCTTAATCTTTTCAGCATCAGCAGCACCGGAGGCGCGCAATTCATTGGCAACCCGCTTGCGTTCAGCATCCATACGGCGATAAACAGAATCACTAATTTCAGACGGAAAATCGACCCGTTTTAAACGTACATCCAGTACTTGTATGCCTATCTTGCGCGCATCCGCATCAGTTTTATTGCGCAATACGGTCATAATTTGTTCACGCTCGCCCGACACCACCTCGTGAATGGTGCGTTTACCGAATTCTTCGCGCATGCTTGAATTCACCGTCTGCTTCAAACGGGTATTGGCCCGCTCTTCATCTCCGCCAACACTGATGTAATACTGCTTCACATCAATAATGCGCCATTTGACAAAGGAGTCGACCATCACATTTTTCTTTTCAGCTGTGATAAAGCGTTCAGGCTCACCGGTGTCCAGTGTCAGGATACGTGAATCAAAAATACGCACATTTTGCATCAGCGGTATTTTGAAGTACAAACCGGGGGTTATTTTTACACTGACCACTTCCCCCAACTGAAACACAATCGCATTTTGCCGCTGATCGACAACGAAGAGGCTCAGGCTCAGTACGATCAATGCCAGTATCACACCGATCAGCAGATTAGCTATATTGGTTTTCATTAGCGGGCACTCCGATCACGACTGAGCAGCGAATCTCTGGCGCGCTGCGCTGCGCTATTGTCATTATTTTCAGATGAAACGGGAGCCGCATCGAGCTTCACCGCTGCGGGCACATCCACGGCAGGAACAGACGGCGCTGCGACGCGACTGGCTTCGAGCAGTTTATCCAGCGGCAGATACAACAAACTGCTGCCATTCTTTTGATCAACCATCACTTTGCTGACATTGCCCATGATTTGCGACATCGTATCCAGATACATCCGCTCACGTGTTACCACCGGCGCTTTTTCATATTGCACCAGAATCTGCTTAAAGCGACTCGCGTCCCCTTCTGCATTGGCAATCACGCTTTGCTTGTAACCTTGCGACTCTTGTATCAAACGAGCCGCCGTACCACTGGCACGCGGAATTACATCATTCGCATAAGACTGACCTTCATTTTTCTGCCGTTCACGATCTTGCCCGGCTTTCACCGCATCGTCAAAAGCGGCCTGCACCTGCTCAGGCGGCTGTGCATTCTGCATGGTCAATTTACTGATCAGTATCCCTGATTTATAGCGATCCAGAATATCCTGTATCAGCTTGGTTGCCGTGGCAGCGACCTGTTCGCGCCCTTCATACAACACGAAATCCATCTTGTTTTTACCGACTACTTCACGAATGGCAGATTCTGCCGCTTGACGCACGTTCTCATCCGGGTTGCGATTATTGAACAAATAGGCTGCCGGATCACTCACGTAGTACTGCACCGCAAATTGTATGTCAATGATATTTTCATCATCGGTCAGCATCAAGGACTCTTTGAGCATCTTGTTCTTGACGTTATCGCGATAACCCACTTCAACGGTGCGAACCTGGCTTAAATTGACTATTTCAACCGCTTCAACCGGGTACGGGAAATGCCAGCGCGGGCCGGGATCGGTCGTTTCCAGCAATTTACCAAAGCGCAGCACCACGCCGCGCTGACTCGCATCGACGATATAAAACCCGCTTGCCAGCCAGATCAGTGCAGCAATCACCGCCAGCAGCCCTAATCCGCTGCCACTCAACTTTGGCATTCTGCCATTAGCCGAACCATTAGCAGATTCTTTGCCAGGCCCCTTGTTACCGAGCAAGGTGGCAAGTTGCAGCTTCAACTTGCGCAACAATTCCTCCAGATCAGGCGGACCGCCGTTTTTGTTGCCCCATTGCGGGTCATTCATTCCCATGGCAGATTTCTCGCTTGTTTAATTTCATTTTCGTTTTGCTCAATAACCAGTTTCGCATCAGAGGCCTCATACAGTACAGCGCGCAACTCATCCAACCCAGCACCGCTGACCGAACTCAAAAAAACGCGGTTGATTTTATCACATTCATCGCGCACTACCCCTGCCGGCATATCTGTCAAATCAACTTTGTTATACACCAGCAACTGAGGAATATCCCCGGCGTCGATTTCCTTCAACACTTTATTGACTTCATTAATCTGATCATCGCGATTGGCATTACTGACATCGACCACATGCAACAATAAATCAGCCTGTATGGTTTCTTCGAGCGTACTGCGAAAGGCGGCAACCAAACCATGCGGCAAATGCCGGATGAAACCGACCGTATCGGACATGACGATTTCACCTGCGCCCGCCGAGTACATGCGACGCGAAGTTGTATCGAGCGTTGCAAACAACTGATTCGCCACGTACACGTTGGCTTTAGTCAGGCGATTAAACAAGGTGGACTTGCCCGCATTGGTGTAACCCACAATAGACACCGAAAACACCCCGGCGCGATTGCGAGAACGTCGCATTACCTCGCGCTGCGCTTTGAGCTTTTCTAAGCGCTCCTTCAACAAATGCACGCGTTTATCCAGCTTTCGCCTGTCAAGTTCCAGCTGAGTCTCACCAGGACCACGTGCCCCCACGGCGAACTTCTGCTGGCCCATGTCGGTATTGAGTCCTACCAGACGGGTCGCCATATATTTTAGCTGCGCCAGTTCAACCTGCACCTTGCCTTCATGGCTTTGCGCGCGCTGAGCAAAAATATCCAGTATCAACATGGTGCGATCGATCACGCGGGTATTTAATCTGGCGGTCAGATTACGCATTTGCGCAGGCGACAGATCATGATTAAAAATCACCAAAGGTACTTCTTTTAGCTCAACCATCTCGGCGATTTCGGCGATTTTGCCGCTGCCGGCAAACAGCGCGGCATCCGGACGTATCCGTTTAGCTTCAAAAGTTGCCAGGGTACGCACACCCGCCGTTTCAGCCAGCAAGCGCAATTCTTCCAGACTCTCGCGATAGTCAGCACCACCTAGATCGATACTGACCAGGATTGCTGACGGTAACCCTTCAGAGGTTTGTTGCATTGTTATGCGTCAGCATCGTCATAAACGATACTCACTGCACGTGCCGGCACAATGGTCGAAATAGCGTGCTTATAAACCATCTGAATGACGGAGTTATTTTTCAGCAATACGACGTATTGATCGAAAGATTCTACCTGACCTTGCAGCTTGATGCCGTTGACCAGATAAATGGCGACCTGAACATGTTCACGACGCAGGGTATTGAGGAACGGGTCTTGCAACTGCTGGCCTTTTGCACTCATGTTATTGCTCTTTTTATTGGGTTCGGGTTTACACTTTACTGGATTCCGGCACGAATGACCAGAGTTATAGGGCGCAAGCAGCAGGCATTGCCTCTTTAAAAGTCAACTTTTCCGCTGTTCTGACAGCGCGTTAATCAGCTTACGGCATTTTGTCTGAAAGTTCAGAGGGTGTGTCAAACTCAGCACATTGGCATGTTGCCGTATCAATGAGACGGGCGGCGGAAAAATACTGTTTTTAACCGCCAGCACAATTCGATTAACACTGGCATCCGGTTCAACCACCACTATCCGTCCGGCAAAACTTTTATCGATCCGGGCCAGATAGTCTTCATAATGCGGATAACCGCCCCACAAATTGACCGCCAGAATACCGCCCTCCGCCAACGCGGCATAACAGTCGTCGTAAAAACCCTGGGTACTCAACGCCTGCGGCAGACCACCCGCCTCAAAACCATCCAGAATCAGCACGTCAGGTTGAAAGGTCGTATCGGCAACCCATAACATACCGTCATTCAACACCACCTGAAAACGACCATCATCGGCCGGAATAGCAAATTCATTACGCAGCGCAATCACTGCAGCGCTGATTTCGACTACGATTATTTCGGTTGCTGGCAAATACCGGTAACAGTATTTTGCAATCGAACCGCCCCCCAGACCGATCATGGCGATGCGTTTTGGCGCAGGTTTTAACAACAGAAAACTCATCAAAGCGCGCGTATAAGCCAGCACCAATTCATCAGGATTATCGAGGTACATTTCGCTTTGTACAGACATGGCGTCAAAATTCAATGCCAGCACACCGCCGCGCTCGCTCACATAAGGCTTACCGGACTCAGAGGTAGATTCTGTCGCCAGCATCCTGTTAATCTGCTGATGCATCGCTCGGGCAATATTTTTCACATTATCAAAAGACATGGATGCGTGATTAAAACTTGCGGCGTGCAGGGAGCGGTTTACGACGCTGCGGACGTTTCGAATCAACCACGGCTTTGGGTTTGGGCACCAGCAGATTCTTGCCTGCATGCTCTTTGCTTAGCTGATGTTCATGAATTGCAGCACTTAACTGCGCCTCTGACACCAGCAATGCCGGATGTTCCGTTTTAGTATTGCAGGTGGCAAGCGCCGCTTTTAGCGCCAGAAGTCGTTCGTCATGCGCGGCTTTTTTACGCCCGTCACTCATCATGTTCAGCGCAGCCGGCGCTGGCGCATAGCCTGTGCCGGCCTGCACGATCAAGCCATGCCGGGATAACCGTAAAAACCCTTCCGCAAGCTCCCCCTTTAAAGCAACAGAGCCATGAATCAGATCACAGGCCGCGATGATCTCGACAAGTGTTGCGGGACGTCGCTTCGCAGAAATCGCGATAGCGAGTAAAAGTAGTGCATCAACATCATAAACTGGGTGCATCGATCAACCTTTGAATAAAAATAAGCATAAACCCCGCTAAAGCCAGGCGGGGCGTGTAATGGTTTATACAGTAAAACCTAATCTCTGACATACTGCTAATAGAGTTTTTGCATATCCAGTTTACGTAACTTCGGCGCAAATCGAGCCGTAGTTGCCACCACGACCAGTGTCATGATACCGCCAAACAGCACGGAAGGCACCAGCCCCAGCAGCCTTGCCGCCAGACCGGATTCGAAAGCACCCAACTCGTTGGACGAGCCGATAAAAATGCCGTTGATGGAGGCCACACGCCCGCGCATTGCATCCGGTGTGGATAACTGCATGATGGTGCTGCGCATCACCACTGACACGCCATCGCATACACCTGACATTACCAGCAGGATGACGGCAAACCAAAAATGCGTGTTCAGGGCAAAAACAATCATGCACAGACCAAAACCTGCTACCGCCGCCAGTAACCACAGCCCCGCATGTTTGTTCAAAGGGTGACGGGCCAGGATGATACCGATCACAATCGCCCCTGCCGCCGGTGCTGAGCGCAACATACCCAGCGCCCCCGGCCCGTAATGAAAAATGTCGTGAATGTATGCGGGCAAAAGGGCGATCGCCCCGCCAAACAACACCGCGAACATATCCAGTGCCTGCGCGCCTAACAGAATTTGATTACCCGACACGAAACGTAAGCCTTCAGCGATACTGCCGAATATTGCTAATGAGGGCACGGCAGGCTGCGCCTCAACACGCAGCAAAAACAAAGTAAGCGCTGAACTCATGGCCAGCATAGCAGATACGGCATAGGCGGTTGACACCCCACTCCAGGCGACCAGCACCCCGCCTAATGCCGGGCCTATCACGGCGGAAAACTGAAAAACCGAACTACCTACACCTGCCGCGCGCGCATATTGGCTGCGCGGCAGTAGCAAAGCGAAAAGCGAGCCATAAGTCGGGCCTATAAAAGCCCGCGCGACTCCACCGCTTGCGATTGCAGCATAAATCCACCATGACGATGTGCTTTGTGACTGCGAAATTACCAGCAACGCCAGTGCATTCAAACTCACCACTACCCCTGCAAATACGCCAAACAAGTTACGCGAGTAGTGATCGATGGCGTGCCCCGCAAACAAGGCGCAGAAAAAATACGGTATCACCTCGGATAGCCCGATCAAACCCAGCGCCAGCGTATCGTGCGTGAGTTCATAAATGTGCCAGCCGACCACCACGGCGATGATCTGATAGGCCAGCACAATCTGGATACGAAAACCCAGCAACATCAGGAAATTACGATTCCGCAGCGGGTGCGTCAAAGATACAGCAGGTAGTGTCGTCATCGTGTCAGAGAAAGTTAAAACCAAGTGCAACTTCTTAAATTTATCAACAACCGTATATAACCGCCATCACGCCAGGACTGAAAACCGCTCAAATCAGACAGGCGCAGCTTTTTTTATAGGATAATGCTGCCGTCAGCCCTATTCTAAATCAAACATGAGCCTCATTCCCGAAATAAAAGCCGAACAGTCCGTTGAACTGTTAAAAGAACTGCACATTCTGACCCGCGATGGCAAACTCAATCAGGACAGCCGGCGTAAGCTCAAACAGGTCTACCATCTGTTTCATTTTATCGAACCCTTGCTCAATGAAATCCTGACCGGCAAAACAGCACTGACACTGGCCGATCATGGCGCAGGCAAGTCTTATTTAGGCTTCATCCTGTACGACTTATTTTTCAAATCCCTTCAAGCCGGTCATATTTATGGTATCGAGACGCGCGAAGCACTGGTGACCAATTCGCAGCAATTGGCGGCGCGCTTAAAGTTTGAACGCATGTCATTTCTCAATCTGTCGGTGGAAGAATCGATACACTCACCAGCACTCCCCGAACAGATTAACATCGTCACCGCCTTGCATGCCTGTAATACAGCCAGCGATGACGCAATTAAATTCGCACTGCATAAAAAAGCTCGTTTCATTGTATTGGTTCCCTGCTGTCAGGCTGAAGTAGCTGCTGTTTTGAACAAACATAAAAATCAGTCGCTAGGCAAAACTCCCTTATCGGAAATCTGGCGCCACCCGATTCATAGCCGGGAATTCGGCAGCCATCTGACCAATGTAATGCGTTGCCTGCTGCTCGAATCGCACGGCTATCAGGTCACCGTGACGGAACTGGTGGGCTGGGAACATTCAATGAAAAATGAGCTGATCATCGCACGCCTGACAGGCCAGCCGCGCAAGGAGGCAAAATCACGTCTGGAGTATATTTTAAAGGAACTCAATCTCGAATCCCTGCGAAATCGCTTCATTTATTAACTGGTGATAACCTCTGAAATGCATAATTAAAACGGGTGAGGCTTATGAGCTATTGCAAATCACGGGTAGACTCTGTATTGTTGCGAAGGAAGCCAAATCACCTTACTCAAATTACGGCCATCCTGCCTAAGCACAATCTTGCAATACGTATGACTTTAAGGAAGTATCAATGAAAATCGCAATTGCCGGAACAGGCTATGTCGGACTGTCCAATGCTGTTTTACTCTCACAACACAACGAAGTCGTCGCGATTGATATCATTGCTGACAAAGTTGAGATGATTAACCGCAAACAATCCCCGATCGAAGATGTTGAAATTGAAGAATATCTGGCGCACAAAACCCTGAACTTACGCGCCACACTAGACAAAACTGATGCCTATAGCGGCGCCGATTACGTGATTATTGCCACGCCGACCGACTACGATCCTGAGACAAATTACTTCAATACCCGCTCGATCGAATCCGTGATTCAGGATGTACTGGCCATCAATCCGCAAGCGGTGATGGTCATCAAATCTACCGTACCGGTAGGTTATACCACTAAGCTGCGAGAAAAATTCAACTGCAATAATCTGATTTTTTCGCCTGAATTTTTGCGTGAAGGCCGCGCGCTGCACGACAACCTGTACCCGTCGCGCATCATCGTCGGTGAAAAATCCGCACGCGCCGAAGTCTTTGCCAATCTGCTCAAACAAGGTGCCGTCAAACAGGGTATCGACGTACTGTTCACCGACTCGACCGAGGCTGAAGCGATCAAACTATTCGCCAACACCTATCTTGCCATGCGCGTGGCCTATTTCAACGAACTGGATACTTATGCAGCCTCACACGGCCTGGACACCAAACAGATCATACAGGGGGTAAGCCTTGATCCGCGCATCGGCGATCACTACAACAACCCGTCCTTCGGTTACGGCGGTTACTGCCTGCCCAAGGACACCAAGCAGTTGCTGGCAAATTACCAGGATGTGCCGCAGAATCTGGTGAACGCCATCGTTGAATCCAATACCACGCGCAAAGATTACATTGCCGCCAGTATTTTAAAACGCAAACCAAAAATCGTCGGCATACACCGGCTGGTGATGAAAAGCGGCTCGGACAATTTCAGGTCCTCCAGCATCCAGGGCATCATGAAGCGCATCAAGGCCAAGGGAATTGAAGTGATTGTTTATGAACCTGCGATCAAGGAAGCTGCGTTTTATCATTCCAGAGTCATTAACGATCTGAACGTGTTCAAGCAACTGGCCGATGTGATTGTCGCCAATCGCATGAGTGCAGACTTAGCGGATGTAGAAGACAAAGTTTATACCCGTGATCTATTCGGCAGCGACTAAATTTAGCAAGCTTTTTGTATCGTTATATATCAAGGAATTTTTATGAATAAAGTTGCATTGATCACCGGCATCACAGGACAAGACGGCGCGTATCTGGCCGAATTTTTACTGAAAAAAGGTTACACCGTGCATGGCGTGAAACGCCGTTCCTCGTTGTTCAACACCGATCGCATCGATCATCTATATCAGGATCCGCATGTCGATAATGCCAAGTTCAAACTCCATTACGGTGATTTGACTGATTCAACCAATTTGATACGCATTATTCAGCAGGTGCAACCCGACGAAATTTACAATCTCGCCGCCATGAGCCATGTCGCTGTTTCTTTTGAAACACCTGAATATACGGCGAATGCGGATGGTATCGGCACGCTGCGTATTCTCGAAGCGATTCGCATCCTGGGTCTGGAAAAAAAGACGCGCTTTTATCAGGCCTCCACTTCAGAGCTATACGGTCTGGTACAGGAAACGCCGCAAAAGGAAACCACCCCTTTCTATCCGCGCAGCCCTTATGCGGTCGCTAAGATGTATGCCTACTGGATTACGGTAAATTACCGGGAAGCTTATGGCATCTATGCCTGCAACGGCATATTGTTCAACCATGAGTCGCCGATACGCGGGGAAACCTTCGTCACGCGCAAAATCACCCGGGCGCTGGCTCGTATCAAACTTGGCCTGCAAAATTGTCTCTACCTTGGCAATATGGATTCCTTGCGCGATTGGGGGCATGCCAAGGATTATGTCGAAATGCAATGGCTGATGCTGCAACAGGAACAGGCTGAAGACTTTGTCATCGCCACCGGCGTGCAATTTAGCGTTCGCCAGTTTGTAGAAATCGCAGCAAATGAATTGGGCCTGCAAATTATCTGGAATGGCACGGGCATTGAAGAAACCGGCACCGATCAGAACGGTAATATCATCGTCAAGGTTGATCCGCGCTATTTCCGCCCTACCGAAGTTGAAACCTTGCTGGGTGATCCGACCAAGGCACATCAGAAACTGGGTTGGACACCAAAAATCACTTTCCATGAATTAGTCAGTGAGATGGTGCGCGAAGATCTCAAGGGTGCCGAACGCGACGAACTAGTCAAAAAACATGGTTATAAGGCTTTCGACTATAACGAATAAAACAGGGGCAAGGAGCTAGCCCAAAGGTGCAAATAACCCGCAGGGCTTGTTTCTTGATTGATGTGAGCGGGAAGAGTTTGCCTTGAATCTGTTGCTCAATCCTCGATCCTGTTTTTCCCTTGAAGCTGCTTTTAACTTGAATATAAACTTATCATGAAGCTAGACTCAAAAATTTATATTGCCGGTCATCGCGGCCTGGTGGGTTCTGCCATCATGCGCAATCTCGCAGCAAAGGGCTATTGCAATCTGCTAACGCGCACTCACGCCCAACTGGATTTAACCGATCAGACTGCGGTCAGCGCATTTTTTGCTGATGAAAAACCGGAATATGTCTTTCTTGCCGCCGCCAAAGTCGGCGGAATTTACGCGAACAACGCCTATCCGGCAGAGTTTATCCGCGAAAATCTGGCTATCCAGACCAACATCATTCATGAATCCTGGCGCAATAACGTCAGGCGCATGCTGTTTCTGGGTTCCTCCTGCATCTATCCGCGCGACTGCCCTCAGCCTATCCGGGAAGAATATCTGTTGACCGGGCCGCTGGAACCTAGCAACCGTCCCTATGCACTTGCCAAAATTGCCGGCGTGGAAATGTGCGGCTCCTATAATCGCCAGTACGGCACGCAATATCTGGCCGCAATGCCGACCAATCTTTATGGTCCGGGGGACAACTATAATTTGAGCAATTCCCATGTGCTGCCGGCGCTAATCCGTAAGTTTCATCTGGCAAAACTGGCACAAAACAAGGATTTGGCTGGCATAGACCGCGATGAAGCCGTCTATGGCGCTATTCCTGCCGATTTAAAATCTGCTTTGCTGGCAACTGATACGTTGCACCTTGAACCTGCCGTGGTCGTGTGGGGCACCGGTACGCCGTTCCGTGAATTTTTATACAGTGAAGATATGGCCGATGCCAGCATCTACCTGATGAATATGCCGGAAGTGCCATTTACCGAACTGCTAAAAGAAGGCCTGGCTCCGCTTGTCAATATCGGTTGCGGCACAGACCTGTCAATACGAGAACTGGCTGAAATGACTAAAGAAATCGTAGGATTTACCGGAAAACTGGTATTTGATACCAGCAAACCCGATGGTACGCCGCGCAAGTTACTGGATGTCGAAAAACTGACCACACTGGGCTGGCAACAAAAGGTTCAATTGCGCGAAGGTATCCGGCTGGCCTATATGGATTATTTACACAAAGCCAGCTAAATTCGCCCGCGGCGCGGGTCAGTTCTCCCCGGCGAGATAAAGTTAGACTTGAATTCATTGCCGCACCGGCGCACGACCGACCTGACAACCTGTCAACAATTTTTCGAAAGACGCTATGATCTATCCAGTTATTTTATCCGGCGGTTCGGGCACGCGTTTATGGCCTTTATCTCGCGCATCATTACCTAAGCAGTTTTTGCCGCTATTATCCGAACACACCCTGTTTCAGGAAACACTGTTGCGACTTGCAAACTTTCATGATATGGCAGCGCCGCTGGTAGTTTGCAATACCCACCACCGTTTTCTGGCAGCTGAACAACTGCTGGCAATTAATGTCCCGCCGATGATGCAAATTCTGGAGCCTGTCGGCAGAAATACTGCGCCAGCCGTTGCGATTGCTGCCTTTGCCGCACAGGAAAAAGATGCCGAAGCCATCTTGCTGGTGTTGCCCGCCGACCATCTCATTCAAAATGTGCCGGCTTTTCATCGCGCCATTGATTCAGCGGTTGAACTGGCGCAGCAGGATAAGCTGGTCACCTTTGGCATCACGCCCGATGCACCTGCTACCGGTTTCGGCTATATCGAACGCGGCGCTGCTTTAAATAACGATCAATCTGCTTTTTCTGTAGCACGTTTTGTCGAAAAGCCGGATGCAGCGACAGCGCAAAGTTTTCTGGCGTCGGGCAATTTTTTCTGGAACAGCGGCATGTTCGTCTTCAAAGCTTCCGTCTACCTGAGCGAATTGCTGATTCATCGTCCGGATATTTATCAGGCAGCGCTTTTATCCTGGCAGCACAGCACGCATGATCTGGATTTCTGCCGCCTGGATGAAGCCGATTTTGCCGCCTGTCCGTCAGAGTCCATCGATTATGCGGTGATGGAGCATACACAACATGCGGCCATGGTTACAGTCGATATCGGCTGGAGCGACATTGGCTCCTGGTCATCGTTAGCTGAAGTCAGCGCACTTGATGCTAAGGGCAATGCGGTACGCGGCGATGTTTATATGGCTGAAACCAGCAATTCCTACATACGAGCCGAAAGCCGGATGGTGGCGGTGATTGGCGTTGAGGATCTGGTGATCGTTGAAACGGCCGACGCGGTGTTGGTAATGCATAAAGATATGGCACAGGATGTGAAAGCGGCGGTGGACTTTCTCAAACAGGCTGAACGCACTGAACATCTGATACACAGACGCGCCTACCGGCCCTGGGGCTATTACGAAGGTATCGACATCGGCGAGCGCTTTCAGGTTAAACGCATCATGGTTAAACCGGGCGCTAAACTCTCCTTACAGATGCATTATCACCGGGCTGAACATTGGATCATTGTCTCCGGCACGGCAAAAATCACCTGCGGCGATAAGATTGAGCTGCTGCATGAAAATCAATCCACCTATATCCCGATCGGCCAGACGCACCGGCTGGAAAATGTCGGCAGGTTGCCGCTGTTCATGATCGAAGTGCAATCGGGCAGCTATCTGGGTGAAGACGATATTGTGCGCTTTGAGGATGATTATAAACGCAGTTGAGCTTGCAGTGCGTTGATGATTACCAATTAACGGTTAACGTCGTGCGCCAGATACAGGGCCTCTACCCTTGCTCTGGCCCACGGCGTTTTTCGCAGAAATTTCAGACTGGATTTAATCGACGGATCATCTGTAAAACAGCGTATCGGCACGGCGTCCGCCATCGCCCCCCATCCTAGCCGTTCAGCCAGTTGCGTAACGATAGCCTCTAAGGTAATGCCCTCCAGCGGGGGACGACTTGTCGATTTTGTATTCATGACGACATTTTACCGCAAGCGAGCGGCTGAGCGTTTACAATACAGCACTTTTCTAAATACCTTCTTTTCATGAACGAACCCGTCCGTCTTGCAAAACGACTTATCGAATTAATCTCCTGTTCCCGGCGCGAGGCAGAGTTATATATTACCGGCGGCTGGGTCAAGGTGGACGGACAAGTTGTGGAAGCACCGCAGTTCATGGTCACTGAACAAATAGTCGAACTGCATCCCGAGGCCAACTGTCTACCCGTTGAGCCTGCGACCCTGCTTTTTCATCAAGCGGCAACTCATGAACCCGACGGTATTTGTGCAGACACACATTGGCCTGAGGATCGTTCCGGCATACACAGGCTCCAGCAGCATTTTCTACATCTGACGCCTTGCGCGCCGCTGGAGCGCAAGGCCAGCGGACTTGCGGTATTGACACAGGACTACCGGGTATCGCGCAAGCTGTTTGACGATAAAATGATAGAGCAGGAATATATTGCTGAAGTTAGCGGCGAGATCATTGCCGACGGCCTCAAACTGCTTAATCACGGCCTGAAGTTTAACGGCAAAGCCTTGCCTGCCGCGCGTGTTAGCTGGCAGAATGAAACCCGCTTGCGCTTTGCTCTCAAGGGCGTGATACCCGGACAAATTGCCGCTGCCTGCCAAAAGGTCGGACTGGAGATGGTATCCTTAAAACGCATCCGTATCGGTCGCGTTAACATGGCTAAATTGCCCGCAGGACAATGGCGCTACCTGAGAATAGACGAACAATTTTAAGCGGGCAATGAAGTGAGGCTGCTCAGCTTCAATCAGCTATTTCTGCTTTTATCGATCAGCTCATAGGCCAACTGTATCTCTTTGGTCTGCTCCGTAGCCATCGTGATCATATCGGCCGGCATGCCCTGCCCCATCAGCTTATCGGGATGATATTGACTCATCAGTTTGCGGTAAGCTCGTTTAATTTCCGCATCGGTATTGTCATGAGTGACGCCTAAAGCCTTATAAGCGTTCTCCAGCGCACCCGCAGTACCCATTTTCTTATCGCCGAAACGGGACTGGTTGAGCACCATCTCCAGTATCTGTCTAAAGGCGACCTGATCGTAACCTAAATAACCGGCAACCTCCATCAGCAAAGCCTCTTCAGCAGGATGAAATTCACCATCGGCCAGCGCCATCACCATCAGATAAACCAACAATACCTGCTTTAAGTTTCTGGTATTGCCGCAAACTGTCATAAAGCGCTGACAAACAACACGAATGTCACAGACAGGAGCCACCCCCTGCTTGAACCAGACTATCGCCTGCAGGCGATGCGGTGCTGTCATGCCGAGTTTTTGCATAAACTGCTCGACATGATCTATTTCATCCTGTGAAACGACGCCATCGGCCTTGGCCAGTTTGCCCATGCTAATGAACAGTGTTTCAAGAAATACACCTTCACGCAGTGCATTTTGCAGCGGATTGATCGCCCCCCTGCCATAAACTCTAATGCGATCCAAAAATGAACCCAGCAATAGACCCAGCAACGCGCCGGAAAAACCATAAAAATAAAACCCTGCGATAAAACCGATAAACTTGAACAAGATAACTCCAGATTAAATTCAGCCGACTGTCGCTGGCATTATACCTACCCCGTAGAAGAATCAGCAGCGTATCAGCTGATAGCCCCCTTGTTAATAAGTATAAACTAAATTTTGTGCAGTTACTGGCAGACACTCTTAGCGGCCGGGAAGTTGTTAACCCGACAACAATAGCTTTACCGGGAGAGCGATAAAGTCACACAGAACCTTGATTTTCCATATTTTGTTCTGATAGCCGTGCTATGCCCTGAGAATCCCTTATCCCGGCAGCAACTTCAAGACATCCATCGCTATACGGTTACGATTTAACAAAGCACAGCCGCCGCCCATGATGCGCCGGGCGGCTGAAGTATGCAGCACTATGGATACACCGAAATGTGATGCACTTTCGTGCCTTGCTCAATCCGGCAGAGACGCCGGATGAGACGCCGTGTAGCGTGGCTTTAACAGCGGTTTCCAGCTGTCAGGCATCAGGTTGATCGCAGCACCGTCACAACTTGCATTATGAATAAGCAGTAAATACATCACTGTTTATCGCTCAAGCTTGCATTTAAAAAGCCAACTGACGCACCGGCAGCCAAGTTGCTTTAACAAAGCGGCGTGGCGGAAAATCAGCAAAGACATGACACATCCGAGCAATTTATCCGGCCATTGAATAGTTAGAATACAAGAAACGTCGTGCTCCTGACAGCGACATAAATCAATCAGATTTCCCTTATCTAAAATCAACATGAAGATAAGAAATAATCTTAGCTGTCAGATAGATAGTTCCAGGTAACAGGAGTAACATGGCGGCTTGCGGGTCAATCACAAGGAGTGAAATCATGACGAATATCATGCAATTACTGGCGGATGAAACCGAATATCTGTTGAATCACTGCTGTACCGGCATTCCCAAAGAAGCGCTGCATCTACCCGGTCCGGATTATGTGGATCGCGTGGTGGCGATCAAAGACAGAAAACCTGCGGTACTGCGCAGCTTGCAGGCTTTATATGGACAGGGCAGACTGGCTGATACCGGCTATCTCTCCCTGTTACCGGTCGATCAAGGCGTCGAGCATTCCGCAGGCGCTTCGTTCGCGCCAAATCCGCTCTATTTCGATCCTGAGAACATCGTCAAGCTTGCTATCGAAGGGGGTTGCAACGGCGTTGCGTCCACCTTGGGCGTGCTAGCCTCCATCGCGCGCCGTTATGCCCATAAAATTCCTTTTATTGTTAAACTCAATCATAACGAATTGCTAAGCTACCCCAACCAATTTGACCAGACGCCGTTTGCCAGTGTGAATCAGGCCTTCGATATGGGCGCTGTGGCGGTCGGGGCAACGATATTTTTTGGCTCAGGGGAATCAAGACGGCAAATACAGGAAATCTCCGCGGCCTTTGAACACGCACACAACTTAGGCATGGCAACAGTACTCTGGGCGTATTTACGCAATCCGGCCTTCAAAAAAGAAGGCATTGATTATCACGTCTCAGCGGACCTGACCGGACAAGCCAATCATCTGGCTGCCACGCTCAACGCCGACATCATCAAACAAAAAATGGCTGAAAACAATGGTGGTTACAACGCCCTCCAGTTTGGCAAAACCAGCCCGCTGGTCTACAGTAAGTTAACCTCAGCTCATCCGGTTGATCTGGTGCGTTATCAGGTGGCCAACTGTTATATGGGACGGGCAGGACTAATCAATTCAGGAGGGGAATCAGGCAAAGACGATTTGCATCAAGCGGTGCGCACCGCCGTCATCAATAAACGCGCGGGTGGCATGGGTCTGATTTCAGGCCGCAAAGCCTTTCAGAAACCGATGAGCGAGGGCATCATTTTGCTCAATGCAATCCAGGATGTATATCTGGATAAAGCCATTACAGTCGCATAAGGCATGCTTTGCAGCATCTGATCAACAGCAAGTCGCCGCAGCAAGCGGCGGCGATATCCGCAAAAACAATGAATATTGCAAATAATGCTGATCCATTGTCCGCGATTCGCGCCTTGCAGTTGATGCGCGGGTCGCGTCCGACAGGCTCCTAGAGAAATACATTGCACCAGTAGCGACAGGTTTATGCTCAATCGGGCGAACTGACACTCACCAATTTAGTGACCATAAACTTATCACGCTAGCTTCTTACATTTATCTTGTCCGGCAGGGTGATATTCAACTCAAGCACGTCGTACTGATCGTGTTTTTCCAGTTGAACTTTGAAAGAATCACGGTCGATATGAATATACTTGGCAATTACCGCCATCAATTCCTCTTGCAGCGCAGGCAAATAATCCGGTGTTGCGGTACCCCTTCCGGCGCGCTCATGTGCCAGAATGATCTGCAGACGTTCCTTGGCAACCGTCGCGGATTTCTTTTCGTTGCCACGCAAGTAGTCGATCAAACCCGCAATCATGGACATTTCAATTACCTCCCAATAAGCGTTTAAAGAATCCGGTCTTCTCATTGATGAAACGCATCGGCAAATCTTCACCCATAAAGCGCCCGACCACATCCCGATAGGCTTCCGCCACATCGCTTTTTTCCATATGAATCGCAGGCGTGCCTGAATTTGAAGCCTGTAAAACCGATTCGGATTCAGGAATTACGCCCAATAGCGGAATTCGCAATATTTCCTGAATATCATCAACAGATAACATCGCGCCGTTATTAACCCGCTTCGGTGCATATCGGGTGACTAACAAATGCTCTTTTACCGGCTCCAGACCTTCTACCGCCCGTTTTGACTTGGCAGCAAGGATGCCCAGAATACGATCAGAATCACGTACCGAGGAAACTTCAGGATTGGTCACGATCAAGGCTTCATCGGCGAAATACATCGCCATAAAAGCACCCGATTCAATGCCGGCAGGAGAATCGCAGACGATAAAATCAAAACTCTCTTTAAGTTCATCGAGAATCCGCTCAACGCCTTCGATATTAAGCGCATCCTTGTCTCTGGTCTGGGACGCCGGCAGAATATATAGATTATCGCAATTTTTATCCTTGATCAGTGCTTGCTTCAAAGACACATCGCCATTGATGACGTTGATAATGTCATATACCACGCGCCTCTCACAACCCATGATCAGATCAAGATTACGCAACCCTACGTCAAAATCAATCACGACCGTTTTATTGCCACGCATCGCCAATCCACTTGAGAAACTGGCACTGGTGGTGGTTTTCCCCACGCCGCCTTTTCCCGAAGTAACCACAATCACTTTAGCCACGTTTAATTCCTGATCAGTTAATAATAAGCTGCTATTTTACCTGCAAAGTACTTGCCATCGAAAACTTCTCTTAATACAACAGTGGTTCAATAAGCAAACGTGAACCGTCCAAGTGTACTCGTGCCGGTTTTGAGCGCACATTTTCCGGAATACCCTCTTCAAATACCTTAAAACATCCGGCAATCGACAGCAGCTCCGCTTCCATACTGTTTACAAAAATTCGAGCCGCTTCATTGCCTCGTGCACCGGCAATCGCTTTACCGCGCATTGGCGCATAAACATGAATATCCCCGTCTGCGATCAATTCAGCCCCTGCATTGACAATCGCCAGCACCACCAGACTCGCGCCTTCTGCATAAATACGCTGACCGGTGCGCACCGGTTTGTCGATCACCAGCGTCGGTTTAGGTTGAGTTAAGGCAGGAACCGCAATTTTTTCCACTTCCCGAATTTCTACAGCTTCGGCTAGCGCAGCCTCCACCTTGGCCACCCTGATGATCGCTTCAGGAAATATGCCGAGACCCGCCTGAATTGCATCCTCGCGTTGCAGCACAGAACCACCGATGACACCTGCAGCACACATGCCGTGTCCTTGCATAAATCGAACCAGTTCGGCAAAATCCGGACAGCAGTCCGATCCAGTTATCCCTGACAACTCCAGCACGATAGGTCTACTGGCAAAAAAATCCGGGGTTTGCGCCAGGCGTACCACTAATTCCTTTTTAAACCGGGTTAAATCAGTGCTAAGCAGATGGAGTTGCAATACCGACACATTGCCGGTCTTGATTTTGAAAGCGGGTTCTTCTTGTGTCATGTTCGCTAATTATAAGGAAATTTAAACCGGCTTGCGGGAATGTAGCCTGAATGGCGAATTTTAACCCAAAAAGACGGGTAATGACGCGAAGCTGACTTCGCGGCGAGACGACACGCCGCGATTTTTTACATATACGAGAACATGGACAAATGGGCGACCATGGTGAACGACTTTTGCGCAGCCTGCAAAATGGTCTGCTGCATGGTTAAATTACTCGCTGCTGCCGTCACATTAGTATCTTGCAAGGTAGACAAGGTTTGTTGCAACTGCAAGGTGGAACTCGTTCCAGTCGATTGCAAGGCATTGATTTCATTGATACGCAAACCCACATTGGTTTGCGTTTTCAAGACATTATCCAGTGCATTGCTGATATTGGTAAGCCCCGCATTGAGACTATTGGTCAGACTGGCACCGACTACCGGGGCATTCAGGGCCGTGACCAGATTGGCAATGGTGGTAAACATGCTCTGATTGCTACTGGGGGCTACGGTAAAACTATCCCCGGCAGCAGGCGTACCCTGAATCGTTACCTGCAGTCCGCCAAAGGCGATGGCCTGCCCGCTCACATACGGCTGTGCAGTTTGCCCCGGCACAGCCAATCCACTGGTAGCATCAATCACGCTATAGCTTGTGCCCTGCGCACCAAAGCTGATGCGATAATTATCCATCGGTGAAGCAACACCTGTTGTCACCGAGCCTGGGTCTATCGTGCCGGTTCCGGAATTCGCGGAAGCCGCCTGAGTGGTAAAAGTGCCATTACCGGTAGGTACGCGCATGAACACGTCCGCCCCGTTATCGCTAGTGGCGATTTGCCGCCCCCCCCGCCACTTGCATAGCCATCTGCCCGCTGTCGCCAAAATAACTCACGCCTGCCGGGGTCGACACAAAGGGCACAGTTTGCGTCTGAAACCCGGAAAACATATAGTTTCCAGTCGCATCCGTGCTGTTAGCCAGCCCCATTAACTGCTGAAGTTGATTACTCAAGGTGGTTGCCATGGTTGTACGATCGCTGGCATTGAGCGTGGCATTGCCAGCTGAGATGACCGTTGTTCTGACATTTTGCAGTAAATTCGTCACGCTCTGCAAATTGCTCTCTTCCAGAGAGACGGAATTCAATGCAGCTGTCCCGCTGGCCGCCTGCTGGGTATTGACCGCTATTGATTGCGTCACCGTCATCGCCTGCGTGTAAGCGACCGGATCAATCGCGGCATTGGCCAACTGCGTGCCGCTGGCAATTTGCAGCTGCGTTTGCGCCAATTGTGTGCCCTGTTGATTTAACAAGTTCACATTATTAGCAAAGATGGTATTTGAACTGATGCGCATTTCACACCTACCTTAAAGTCAGAAGTGCATCGAACATGGTATTGGCAATTTGCATCGCCTTGGCCGATGCCTGATAAGCACGTTGATACTGCAATAAATTAGCCGCCTCTTCATCCAGATTAACGCCGGAGACGGATTGTTGGGCGGCCACCGTATTGGCCAGCATACTGGTCTGCGCCGCGCTGGTGGTGGTGAGTTCACTGGTTTTTGATCCGACAGCCCCCACCAACTGACCAAACTGCCCCAGTATCGTGGTCGTGCCATTGGACATCAAATTACTTCCCTGCAAGCCTGCCATCAACAAGGCGTTACGATTATCACCCAGCGCGTTGGTATTCGGTGCAACATTAAACACATCGCCCGCCTTGGGCGTGCCGGTAACCTGCATTGTCCAGCCGTTGTAACTGATATTTTGTCCGGCAACATAGCCAGTCACAGGATTCGGATTGGGGGTTGGATTCGCCCCCGACACGGTATAACTGGTAGCCGAATTAAACATGATGGTATAGGGCGATGCGCTGATTGCCGCGCCGCTGATGCTGCCGGTACCGGAATTTGCCAACGCAGCCGTAGCCAGCACCGTATTTGCGTTGCCGCCAGGCGCAATATTGAAGGTATCGCCTGCCGCCGGCGTACCACTGATGGTGGTTGTCCAGCCGTTATAACTGATCGCACTGCCGCTGGTGTAATTGGCTGTTGCCAGCGTATTACCAGCCGAATCCAGCAAATTATAGCTAACAGGACTGGTTGCAGGATTAGGAAAACTAATGCTGGCAGGACTCACTGCACTGTATGAACCATTGCTAACGCTGGCTGAACCGCTGTTCGCGCCGACACTGTACACACTCCCCGCAACCGGCGCATTCGCCCCCGTACCAAGCTGCATCGTCCAGCCGTTGTAACTGATATTCGGTGTAGTGAAAGGTTGACTGCCGGCAACTGCCGGCACAGCACCGGTCACCGTATAGTTAGCTCCATCGATAAAGGTGATGACAACCGGGGTTTTCAGATTCACGTTGCCCGGCGTGTTGACGGTGATACCGGCAATTGTCGTGGCACTGGGAGCGGTCACGCTGCTAAAACCACTTGCAGAACCTGTGCTACCGGTTAAAGAGGTCACCGTCGCGCCCGCCCCGGGTAACAGCGTTTCATTCAGAATTATCGCTGTACCATCCGCCTTGGTGATCTGCGCAGTACCCGCCGCAAAAGTTCCTGTTAATGAATAGCCCGGATTAGCTGCGGCGAAGGCAGGCCAGGCGTTATCCAGTTGCGCTGGCGTAATCAGATTGCCTGCCGTATTTGCCGGAAGGGTTGCAGAAAGCAGCTTAATTCCATCCACCGTGAACGTATCGCTAGTCGCCGCAGTGCCAAGCGCATCGACTGATGAAGAACCGGTGATGGTACTCAAAGGGGCGGTCTCGGTACCGTTAATCGCCTTAAGTGATGCCGCATTATTGAACGGCAACGCTGATGCCACCTTGGTAGCATCAGTCGTGGTCATCGCCAGAGAACTGGCGGCATTGACGGTGGGCTGTATCAAAAAACTATCGCCGGCTTTCATGGTGCCTGAAGCGGATACCGTCACGCCATCCACCAGCACGCCGGCAGCTAACTGACTGGCCGATAATTGCGTCACGGTATTATCCGACAGCCGCGTCAAGGTATAGGCCGAGCCGCTGTAATGCAGCTGATAATTACTGCCCGACATGGCCGAGACATTGTTGATGGCAGCAGTGACGGATGCTGTACCGGTATTGGCCGCATTCGAATTCACTATGGGAGCTGCGTAACTCATCAGTGCCGCGCCCGCCGCACCTTTCATGTCCAACCCCATTTGATTTTGCTGATTGAGATTGCTGGCAAAGCCCAAAGCCACCAGGCCTAGTGAATTGATCGCAGGCACCAGCGTTTGCGTAGCAAAATTAAGGTATGCACCCAGTGTGCCATTTTGCAGACTACTTTGCTGAATCGCTGTCGTTTTACCGTTATTCAGGTAAGCGACGTTGACATTTGCAGGGTTATTCGGATCCTGTACCACTTGCAGCGCCATCGCCTGATTGCCCACCACCAGCGCCTGACCGCTGCCGATAAACACACTCATCGATCCATCCGGCTGCAACTGAGTCGTAGCCCCTACCTGCTGCGTCATCTGGTTCACCAGTTGATCGCGCTGATCCAGTAAAGCATTGGGTTGCTGCCCCGCCCCGCTGGCAATCGCACTGGTAATATTGGCGTTCAGCGTTGCAATTTGCGTCGCGAACGTATTAATCTGTTGCACACTGCCTGAAATTTGTCCGTTTAAAACGGTTGAAATACTAGTCAACCCCTGACTCATTGACTGAAAACTATCCACTGCCGCTTGTGCCGAACTTAGCACGGTTTGACTGGCGGGCACAGATCCGGGGGTATTGGCAAGACCATTTACCGCATTAAACACGCCTTGCATCGCGCTCGATATACCGGAAGTGGTATTCGACAATAAATTATTGACCTGGGTGGCGGACGTCAGATAGGTATTGAGATAACTGGACTGACTTTGCTGTTGCTGCACCTGGCTAGTCAAATATTGATCATACAACCGCACCACACCGGAGACATTGACACCTTGACCCACGAAGCCCGAACCTGACGAAACGGAGGTTGATTGTTCGCTTAAATTCACCACCTCGCGGGTATAGCCGGGCGTACTGGCATTGGCGATGTTATTCTGCGTCGTGTTCATGCCGTACATCGCTGCATTCAAGCCGCTGAGCGATGCGCCGAAGATATTATTGCTGCCCATGATCTTTCCTTCTCAATAACCTGTGATGGCTTATGCTTATCTTATCGGCATCAGCGATATATTCTTTAACCTTTAATAAAAACTAGCCCAGGTTTAGTTGTTTCATCACGCTCACCAGTTTTTCGGCATATTTCGGATCCGTCGCATAACCTGACTTTTGCAGCGCCTGCGCCATGCCTGCCGGCGTACTGCTTTGCTGCATCACATTAGCATAGCGCGGATTACTGCTCAACATGGCAGCATAATCATTGAAGGCCTCAGTATAAGAAGCATAAGCGCGGAAGTTTTCCACCTGCTTGCTTGCCACACCATTTTTATATTCAGTCGTGGTCACCGCAGCCACTTTGCCATGCCAACCGGCACCCGCCTTGATTCCAAAAAGATTATGGCTATCGCTGCCATCTAACGCATTAATGGTGTGCTTGCCCCAACCGCTCTCAAGGGCTGCCTGCCCCATGATCAACTGCGGCGGCACACCGGTAGCCTGACTGGCATTCAAAGCATGAGGCAACATCTTGTTGACAAAATCCTGCTGGGTCTTGGCATTGAAGGCGGAAGGCACAGCAGATTGAGGATTGGAAGAGGACCGAGAATCGAGGAGTGAGGATCCAGAATTGGAAGAGGATCGAGAATTAAGAATCGACGGTTGAGAATCAAGGATTGAGGATTGAGGATTGTGAACCGGTGTCGATAGTCCGGTTCTGCGCAACTGTTTGACCAGCATATCCGCCAGCCCGATACTGTGAGCCTGAGCCATCTTTTGTGTCAATTGCTGATCCAGCATCCCTGTGAACAGCTTACTCTGTTCATTATCCAGCGGACCATCCTGCGGTGTCGCTTCCCGCATACTCTTGAGCATCATATTCATGAAAACCGCCTCAAATTGCTGCGCCGCAGCTTTTAACGCCTGATCCGGTGTTTTGTTTGCCTGCAGTTTCAACTGTCCCAGCGACAGGGTATCAATTGCCAGCCCATCAGCGGCATTCAACGGTGCGGCCACCTAGATGACCTCAAGTTCCGCATGTAAGGCACCGGAAGATTTGATTGCCTGCAAAATCGCCAGTAAATCTTGCGGTGTCGCGCCGATTGCATTGAGCGCCTTGATCACCTCACTCAAGCTCGCACTTTTCTTCAGTTCAACCAACTGACCTTTATCGCTCTTGACATCTATCGCTGATTTACCCGTTTTCACAGTTAAGCCTTTAGCTTGTATCGATGTGCCATCAGCATTGATCACCACAGTCAGATTGCCATGCGCGACCGCACAATTATCCAGCATCACCACCTGATTCATCACAATTGAACCGGTACGCGCATTAACGATGACCTTCGCCACCCCTTGCGCCGGATCAACGACAAGATTCTCAATTTTGGAAATAAAGGCGACCATACCGCTGCCCTGCGGCACCCGCACTTCTATCATTCGTCCATTCTGTGCCGATGCAAGACCACTCTCAACCTGAGTGTTAATCGCATTCACCACGCGGGTTGCCGTGGTAAAGTCAGTGCTGTTCAATTCCAGATGTATCGTATCGCCCTGCCCTAAAATAGTGGGCACAGCTCGCTCTACCGTAGCGCCGCCAGGCACCCGCCCGACACTCAAGTGATTCACCTGCACGGAGGATCCGCCGGATGCTGCGCCCACACCACCGACCAGTACATTCCCCTGCGCCATCGCATAAACCTTACCATCCGCACCTTTTAACGGCGTCATCAATAACGTGCCCCCGCTCAAACTTTTTGCATTCCCCATTGAAGACGCCGTGACATCTATCGTCTGACCCGGATTGGAAAAAGGCGGCAGGCTGGCTGTCACCATCACCGCAGCGACGTTCTTGAGTTGCAAGGTCGTCGTTTGCGGCATATTCACGCCCATTTGCGATAGCATACTGATCACGCTTTGCACGGTAAACGGCGTTTGCGTAGTCTGATCGCCACTGCCATCTAGCCCCACCACCAGACCGTAACCGATCAGTTGATTCTCCCGCACACCCTGGATACTGGCCACATCCTTGATGCGATCAGCAAAGGCGGTGCGACAGAAGACAGAAAACAGTAGACAGAAGACAGATAACCAAATTTTCACGATATAACCCTTTAAATAGGAGCGAGGAGCGAAAAAACGCCACATTCCGCCCTTCCCTCAATCCTCAATCCTAAAAAGGAAGCACCGACATGAAGAAACGTCCGAGGAATCCCAAAGATTTCGCATCGTTGATCACCTGGTCCATCTCACCTGCGCTTTTGAATTCAAGATGCGCATCAGCGACCTGACTGGACTGCACTGCATTCATATTCGTGAGATAAATCGGATTCACCACACCTGAAAACCGGATGAAATCGTTGCTATTGCCCAGCGCTACCTGTTTTTCACCGCTCACCAGCAAATTACCATTCGGCAGCACATCAATCACGGTAACCGTTATGGTTCCGGTCAACGCCTGAGCGCCGGCGCCTGTACCGGTTGTGGCCGCCTTATTACTGTTGGCGCTGGTTATATTGATCGGTTTGAGCAAGGTAGTCAGTACTGCCGATCCTTGTGTCACACCCGGTGTCGAATCTGCCGTGCTGTTGGCCATGGTGGAACCGCCGCTGGTACTGCGACTGGCGGTGGTGGTCTCAGCCACATTGATCGTTAACGTATCACCCACATTGCGTGCACGTACATCTTCAAACAGGGGATGTTCGTTGATGCCTGCATGGAAAATTGCGCCGTCGGACGGGTTGATAATCAACCGGCTGGCGGGTTTCGCCGTCAAAGGCTGATGGATATTGGTCGGCGGCACGGCAGTATTGCAAGCTGCTATCAACAAACAGCACACCGTGCTCAGATAAGCGGGGACAACGCTATTGGTATATTTCGTTTTTTGCAATTTTTGCTCTCCAAACACTGGCAACATTCCCTATTCAACGTTCAACTGAACATTACATTTGCGTCAGTTTTTGCAGCATCTGATCAGAGGCTGTGATGGCTTTTGAGTTGATTTCATAAGCGCGTTGTGTCGAGATCATATTGACCATTTCCGCTACCACGTTCACGTTAGATGTCTCAACATAATCCTGATTAAGCGTACCACTGCCATTGCTGCCCGGCACGGTGGTACTGGGCGAACCGGAAGAACCTGTTTCCTGAAACAGATTTTGTCCCTGCGCCATCAACCCTGCCGGATTGACAAAAGTTGCCAGTTGCAAACTACCGATCTGAACCGGATTGGTCACCCCGGGCTGAGTGACTGAAACCACGCCGTCCTGAGCGATGGTCACGGTCAGCGCATTCGCAGGGATAGTCAAAGCGGGTTGTATCGGGAAGCCACTGGCTGTCACCAGCTGACCTTGGGCATTTTGCTGAAACGAACCATCTCGGGTATAGGAAGTTGTGCCATCGGGCATCAACACCTGAAAAAATCCGTTGCCCTGAATCGCCACATCCAGCTGATTACCGGTCTGTTGCAAATTTCCCTGGGTAAACAGGCGCTCAGCCGCTACCGGCCTAGCCCCTGTACCGATTTGCAAGCCCGATGGCACCTGGGTTTGCTGGGACGACTGTGCACCCGGTTGACGCAGGGTTTGGTACAACAAATCTTCAAAGACCGCACGCGACGATTTAAACCCGTTGGTGCTCACATTAGCCAGATTATTGGCGATGGTATCCATCTGTGTTTGCTGCGCATCCAGCCCTGTTTTGGCTATCCATAAAGAACGGATCATGATTTTTCCTTTTTAATTTGGACGGGTTAGCAGGAAGTGGCGAGTGGAAAATCCTACTCATTACTTACCACTTATGCTGTAATACTCATAATCGAACTGGCCTGTTTCGCATCATTATCCGCCGTCGTGAGCATCTTCATCTGCATATCAAATTTACGCGACAATGAAATCATATCCACCAGGGCTTTTACCGTACTCACATTACTGCCTTCCAGATTCCCGCTGGCAATTTCCGTGGTAGGGTCAGCCGGCACCACCGAACCATCTTTCATCCTGAACAAACCGTCAGCCCCTCGTTCCAGCTGATCTGCCGGGGGATTAACCAGCTTCAGATTGCCAATTGTCGTGATCGCATTAGGCGAAGATCCATCTGGAATGGTTGAAATCGTACCGTCTTTTGCGATGGTAATTTGGGTCGTCGGCGGAAAAGTAATCGGGCCGGACAAACCGACCACGGTCAATCCGGTGGAAGTTAGCAATGCACCCGTTGAGCTAACCTGCAATCCCCCCGCCCGAGTAAAGGCTTCTTTACCATCCGCCCCTTGTACGGTCAGCCATCCGGCACCATTGATCGCCACATCCAGTTCGCGTCCGGTTGCCTGAAAAGCACCCGGCGTAAAATCTGTTCCCGCCGTTGAATCCACCACAAAAGCACGGGTAGGCAAGCCTTCGCCCAGCAAAGGGACGGCGCGAAACGTATTCAACGCCGCACGAAATCCCGGGGTATTCGCATTCGCCAGATTTTCAGCCACAGTCGCCTGCTGCTCCATCACCTGGGATGCCCCGCTCATCGCGGTATAAATCAGTCTGTCCATTTGAAACTCCTTTTTTGGTCAGTAGCAAATAGTAAGAGGAGAGCCGTTGGTGCTTTTCCCACTTACCACTTACCACTTACCACTTACCACTTACCACTTACCACTTACCACTTACCACTTACCACTTACCACTTACCACTTGCCACTATCTGAGATTAATCACCGTCTGCATAATGGAGTCTTCCGTCTTGATAGTCTGGGCATTCGCCTGATAGGCGCGCTGCGCCGTGATCATGTTCACCAGTGCTGCGGTCAAATCTACGTTAGAGTCTTCGGTCGCAGAAGCTTGCAGCGTCCCCAGGCTGCCTGTTCCCGGCACACTGACCAGCGGTTGACCGGAGGCGGAAGTTTGTACCCAGGCATTGTTACCGATGGACTGTAGACCATTTACATCGGTAAAGTTAGCGGTGACAATCTGCGCAAGAGATCGCGTCTGACCATTGGAATAAGTACCGGTAATCGTGCCATCCACTCCGGTTTTAGTGGAATTGAGCTGCCCTGTGGTATAGCCGTTCTGGGTCAGCGCATTCACCGAAAACGCACTGCCGTATTGCGAGGAAGGTGAAGTCAGTGAATTAAAGTTAAACGCAACCTTCTGCGCAGTATCTACCGTGGACGAATTCGGGAACAATGCAGAGGAAGTCACTGTCCCCAGCGTCGCACTGGCTACCCCGCCTGAAGTGCTCGACAGGAGTGTACCTGAAGTATTAAATACCATCTGAGACAACGGCGTCACGCCGGTGACCGCATCATTTATCGCAGTATTGGCCGTGGTTGGCGGCGTAAAAGTCACGACGTTACCCGCAATCCCGGAAATCGTAAGCCCCGTATTAGTCCCCAAGGTGAGCGTACTGCCTACCGTCAACCCGGTAACTGAAGCTAGCGTCGCCGTAACAGCTGGTGCCGTCGTCCCAAGCGTATCTGTAGTTGGCGCAACAGTCGGCACCATACTCCCATCCACCGTCAAATACGAATTCCAGGTAGCAGATGGCGCGTTAGTCGTAATCGTCGCGCCAGCTGCTGCGGTCGCTGTCGTGGTAGCCGGTGTAAACGTCACGGTACCCGCCGGTGCGGCGCCTGTTGTCACGCCGGAAATTGTCACGGTCAAAGCGGCGCCTGCAACGCCGGCACCGGGAATAGTCAGCGTATTACCTACCGAGAGTCCGGCGACTGAAGCCAACGCCGCGGTGGTTGCTGCTGCGGGGATAATTGCCGGCGCAGTCGTAGGCGCCACCGGCTGCCTGTCAAAGTACATCGTGCCAATGTGGCTGCCGCCCAGGCTATCAAAAACCGTCATCGAGGTCGAGTTGGTATAGGAAGTCGGGTCGGTCGCACTAAAGGTGGCTGTTGCCGGTACTATTGCAGCAGAATTCAGATTTACCCCAACCGTCGCTGTTGTTGATTCAACGGGGGGTAAATTGGCAGGATTGATCTGGATCGGCACGATTGCCCCGGCGAGAATGGTGCCGGTCGCATTCGGCATATAGCCGTTGACCTTGGAACTTTGCGCATTGACCAGATAGCCGTTTTTATCCAGACTAAACTGACCGTTGCGGCTATAGACCGTCGTACCATTGGTGTCGACCATCTGAAAAAATCCTGCACCATTTATCGCCGTATCCAGCGGATTGGTGGTCGCGGTGATATTACCCTGGGTGAACTGTTGCGCTACCGAGGCCACTCTCACGCCGGTACCCACCTGACCACTACCGCCGCTGTTCAGCGACTGCGAAAACATATCGGCAAATTGCGCCTGCGATTGCTTAAAGCCGACGGTATTGGAGTTGGCGACATTATTGCCGATAGTACTCAGATTCGCGCTTGCGGCATTCAGTCCACTCAAACCTTGCTGATAACTCATTATTTTCCCCTGACTTTAAAGTATTTGTTGAATCTGTGACATCGCAATGTTTTGCAGCGACCCGACACCCAGCGTCAAGCCGCCGGTACCTTGCGTCGCACTGTTCACCACACCGTATTGCAAGCTGGTCGCCGCTATCGCACTCCCCCCCAGGGACGCGTTCACTTTAAAGGTATAACTTCCGGTTGCAGCAGCAACACCGCTACTGTCCTTTCCATCCCATTGCCAATCGGTTACACCCGTTGTTTGCGCCCCTAAATTCAAGGTATTCACCAGCGCACCCGAGCTGTTGTAAATTGACACTGTGGTTTTATCAGAAGGACCGGGCAGGTTAAACCCGCCATAAGCCGTCGTTCCCGAGACCAGATCCACACCATTACCTGCCACCATCGCGCCATGACCTATCATGCTCGCCGCCTGCACAGTCTGATTTGGCGTCATGCTGGCAGCCAGTGCCTGCAAGGTCGTATTTAATTGATTGATGCCGCTCACCGTATTGATCTGAGCCATTTGCGAGGTCATCTGCGCATTATCCATCGGATTGAGCGGATCCTGATTTTTCAGTTGCGTAACCAGCAAGGTCATAAACTGACTCTGCGTTGCCGTGGCAGAATTCGTTGCCGCAGTTGCCGCAGTCGCGCCGCCGTTGAGTGCGGCTAACACCGCACTTGAATTATTAGTCTGAATAGGACTTACCATAATATTTTCTCCTGAAATAGTGACTAGCTAGTGGTGAGTGGTGAGTGGTGAGTGGTGAGTCAGATTCTACTGACCATTTACTACTCACTATTCACCCTTTAATTTACTGTCCGATTGTCAGTGTCTTGATCAACAGGGTTTTGGAAGTATTAAGCACATCGACATTATTCTGGTAAGAACGCGAGGCTGAGATCATGTTCACCATTTCATCGACCACATTGACATTTGGCATGCTTACATAACCATTTTCATCGGCCATCGGATGACCGGGATCGTAAACCAGCTTCATCGGCGCCGTGCTTTCCGCGACAGAAACAACTTTCACGCCTTGCGCGTCGGCAGCCCCCATCGGCGTTGCCGAGAACACCACTTCCTTGGCGCGATAGGGTTTTCCGTTTGAACTGGTGGTACTGTCGGCATTGGCCAGATTGCTCGCCACTACATTCAGGCGCTGCGACTGGGCGGCCATACCGGAACCGGCTATATTGAAAATATTAAATAAAGACATGCGATGCTCCCTCTTTCATTAAGGCTGCAAAACCGTGGTCATATCTTTTAGTCTTGCACTCAAAAAATTCACGCTCGCCTCATAATGCAACGCATTATCGGCCGCTTGCGCACGTTCCACATCCATATTCACGGTATTCCCATCCGCGCTGGGCTGATCCGGTCTGCGATATAACGCCGGCGTACCCGACGCATTACTGCCGGTGTAACCTGCCAAATGCTCAGCTGACGTCGTCACCAGCGGCAATTTTCCCGCAGAACCTGCAACCGCATTTTGCAAGGCGCTGGCAAAATCAAAATCGCGCGCCTTGTATCCCGGCGTATCGGCATTGGCGATATTGGAAGACAATAACTCCTGACGCGCACCGCGCAAATTCAAAACAGTCTGCTGAAAGCGCAGTGCCTCATCGAGCTTGTTGATCATCACGCCTCCGGTTACAACTTGCATGAAATGCATACTACCTGCCTGACATAATATTCATCTGCCGATTAACGGTAACTTTCCCCCTCAATTCCGGCCTACTCAACGCTTCCCATTCAAGCCTCCAACACGCACAATACCGCCTATGACTAAACTATTATTTTCCTGGCTACTCATGTTCAGCACCATCGCCGCTGCCGGACAACAGGATCACGCCGCAGTAAAAACGGTTGTCAGTCTGTTCATACAGCAACAAACTGCTGATCTAGGCGGCAAGGTCGTTTTTAATATTGAGGACCTTGACGCTCACATGGTGTTACAAGCTTGCAGCAAAATCGAGGCTTTTTTACCCGCAGGCAGCCAGTTGATTGGTCGCACCTCTATCGGCGTGCGTTGCCTGGATGCAAAAAGCTGGCATATTTTTATCCCGGTGCAGATCCGGATTACCCGCAACCTGCTAATCAGCGCAAGCGCGTTGACACATGGACAGATCATACACAGCGAAGATTTGGCTAAATTAAGCATTGATACCACGCAAAATACCGGCATGACCAATGAAAAGCTGGCCATAGGCAAAGTGCTGCGTTTTAACATCGCCCCCGGCACACTGCTGCACCCGGGGATGCTGCGCGAACCCTACAGCGTAAAGCAGAGTCAGTCCGTGCGACTGACCGTACAAGGCGATAACTTTGTCTTAAACAGTTCCGGTATCGCATTGAATGATGCCAGCGAGGGAGATCCCGTCCAGATCCGCACCAGTTCAGGGCGCGTGGTCAGCGGTATCGCTTCAGAAGAAGGCGCAGTTCGGATATACCCGTAACAATCAGTTAATCATCAAGCATCCCCTACGGGCGGGTTTCAGCCAGCCGCCCCAAAGCGCTTTGCATATCGTCGAAATCCAGCGCCGCACCCAGGCTGGATTTCTGCGCTGTAACCTGCGCCGGTGGTTATTTCCGTGTGCGTCTCAGTGGCCTTGATGCGATTGAGTGCCGCCATGCCCACCATCAGCATGTTCTACGGAATGCTCATCCAAATGTTTTGAGATGAGCATGCTCCCCTTTAAAATAGCATGAGTATCTACTGGGATGTCATTGAGGTTCGCTCTATCGCTCCCCGTGAATTAGCTGTTAAGTTCGAGGATCGACTCAGCGGGGTTTTACACATTGATTTGTCATTTTGCAGCGGCGTGTTTGAATGCCTGCGAGACGATCAGATGGTAGGACGCGCGCAGGCAAGTAACGGGGTGCTTGTCTGGCCGAGTGGACTCGATTTGG
>Ga0364922_10219_pt1 | contig 34789 bp, 29 predicted proteins | sample ExccelJu500001D4_2_FD_206955 | JGI IMG/M metagenome (GOLD analysis project Ga0364922, IMG submission 206955) | Enriched cells from Trout Bog Lake Hypolimnion, Wisconsin, USA - BchlTB.June20.5000.01.D4 | ecosystem: Environmental > Aquatic > Freshwater > Lake > Hypolimnion/Profundal zone | place...
TGCAGGAGGTTCCCAGAGAAGGACGTCGACATAACCAAGATTGTTCAAATTCGCCAAGGGCTTGACATCGACATCCATTTGCGTTGCGTTCGGAGGACTCGACGACGCTGCGACTTTGCCGATCGGGAGGCCTGCCGGAAATAATGACCCTTGCAAACCATTCGTGAAGACGACGGTACCGACAGGCACGGCCGATCCCGGTGCAACAAAATTCATACTGAGTGGCCGTCCCTCAGCAACCCCATTCACTACGCCTAGGACATTCGACGTCCCAACTACGGCACCCACTTTTGATTGCCCATCGGTAATCAAACGAATTGTGGCAGTGCCGCGATTGACAATAACCACCTGGCCGACGAGACCACCGTTCCCAACAACGGGCATCCCAATCGCAATTCCAGAGCTGGTCCCTTTATTGATTTGGATAGACGACGCAAAGTTCGAAACGCTGATATCAATCGTCTGCGCGGTAACGGTTGGAGTCGCTCCGACAAATCCAAGATTTTTCAATTGAGCAATCTGTGTCAATTGCTTGCGGTTGTACGCCGTCGTTAACTGCTGCTGCTGAAGACGACTTACCTCGGCGCGAAGTTGTTGGTTTTCTGCAGTCACTGATCCATAGTTCAGCGCACCAGAGAAGAAATTACCGATCGGCCTTGTAACAGCGTCAACAACCCCCACTACTGGCGAGAGCACTGTTGAACCGATGCTGCGCAGTCCTGAGGTAATCCCACTTGAAGTCCCGACGCTCAAAGTCAATAGCGTGATGGCGAGCAGGACCAGCACTGCAAATGTTGTCAGGGAGCGACGAGACCGACGAGATGCCACGGGCAAGAATCGCTGGGATTAGCGCGACGAGGAGGTAATCAACACGCGCTTGAGCGCATCAAATTCCTCAAGACACTGACCGCTTCCGATCGCTACGCAGTTCAACGGATCGCGAGCAACCACAATGGGCATACCCGTCTCGGCTTGGATCTTGGCATCGAGTCCGTGAAGCAGTGCTCCTCCACCCGTCAAGACGATGCCTTGTTCCATGATGTCGGAGGCCAACTCAGGTGGCGTCCGATCGAGGGTCACCTTGACGGCATCGATGATGGCGGTTACGGGCTCCTCAATGGCCTCTCGGATCTGTTCTGTAGAGATCACGATGGTCTTGGGGAGGCCTGAAACGAGGTCTCGACCGCGAATTTCAGCCCGAAGCTCCTCTTGAAGAGGGTAGGCCGAGCCGAGTGCAATCTTGATTTCCTCTGCGGTCCTCTCTCCAAGCGCTAAGGAGAATTCCTTTTTGGCGTAGGCAACGATTGCCTCATCGAGTTCGTCTCCACCGATTCGGATCGATTGGCTGTTCACAATTCCACCCAGAGAGATAACGGCAACTTCCGTTGTCCCTCCGCCAATGTCAACCACCATATTTCCCGTTGGTTCATGAACGGGAAGGCCTGCACCAATTGCTGCGGCCATTGGCTCTTCAATAATGAAGGCTTTCCGTGCGCCGGCATACTCTGCTGCCTCCATCACGGCACGTTGCTCAACGCCGGTTATCCCCGACGGAACGCAGATGATCATGCGCGGCTTGGCAAATCGTCGTTGGTGTACGCGATGAATAAAGTACCGAAGCATTTTTTCGCAGATCTCGAAGTCCGCAATCACGCCATCTTTGAGAGGACGAATCGCTTGAATGTTGCTCGGGGTACGACCAATCATCCGCTTTGCTTCAGCTCCAACGGCGAGGGGCCGTCCATCTTTCACATCAACAGCAACGACCGAAGGCTCATTCAAGATGATGCCTCGGCCGCGCACATAGACCAAAGTGTTCGCCGTACCTAAGTCAACGGCCATATCTCGACCCAAGAGGAAGAGGCGGTTGTCAGACATTTCGTCGTCCTCTCGCTACCAAAATTCAGCGAGATCGTCTCGCTAAACGCTAAAAACTGTTGTCCTCAGGCTACGAGATGCGTGGGTGCAACACAAGGCACCGGTTTCAGCAGTGCTTCAGCCTGTCAGTCCTTGGCTCAAAGTGTAGGAAAAAAGAGGGCAATCTCACGGGCGGCTGACTCGGGAGAGTCCGACCCATGGATCAGATTCTCCGTCATTTCGAGGCCGAAATCACCCCGAATCGTTCCTGGCGCTGCCTCTGCTGGGTTCGTTGCTCCCATCAGGGTCCTCACTACCTTGTACGTATTTTCGGGACCTTCAAACACCATGATCAGGGCAGGAGAACGAGTAATGAAGTCAACCAAGCTTTCGAAGAACGGCTTCCCGTCATGCTCTTCGTAGTGGACTGTGGCTATCTCTCGCTCAATCGTTCGCAGTTCGGCTGCAACAAGCGACAATCCCTTGCGCTCCAAACGAGCGATGATCTCGCCGCTAAGACGACGCTCAACGCCATCTGGCTTCACGATGACAAGGGTTCTTTCCACGAGGAGAGAACCTAGCAGCGCCTCGGCTGAGACGCCACCTTCAGCACACCCCGGCTGACTAGTGGCTTGAAGACGATGCCAACGTCGATGCAAAAATCTGCCACGCAAGAAGCGACTTCGCCACCAAACTCAGGGTGATGTAGGCGCGCTCACCCACCAGATAGTTACTCCAGCGGCCAACCTTTTTGTATTGCAGCCACTGATTCAACGCAAAGATATTGAAGAACACGAACAGTGAGATGTAGATACCGAACACAAAGCCCGGGGCATGTTGCGATGCACCCGGAGCAATCAAGTAAATCCCAATCGCCAGCCATGGCACGATGCCCGCAAAGCAACCGAGAATGAATGGCCACCAACCGCCGCTCCCGGGAGACTCGTAGCGTTCTTGAAGCCATCCAAAAGCAATCATCGAGGCATTCACTCCGAAGAGAGCAATCAGCGCTGCAATGTCCTCGACACCAGTCAACATGGCGATCAAGATGATCATGATTGACGAACTGAGCGAATATTCAAGCCATCGATAGGGGTTTCTTTCGATTGCCAAATTGCTGGTGTACCGCTTCCATAACGGGCCGGCCACAGAGAAATGAGCAGCAGCTGAGAGAAGGAAAAAGAGCGCCACGGCACCAGCAAATGAAACGTGAAACAAGGTCACCAGCTGGTGTGGGGTGTTATTTCCCGGAGCTCCAGCCATGTACCGTGCTACGACCGGTAAGGCAAATGAATTCGCAAGAAGAACGATAATGATTGCCTGCACGAGGTGAAGACTCCCCGCGACGATGTTGTACGGGCGAAGCCGTTTCATCTCAGCATTCATCGGCAACATCTCAGTAGTCATTTGTTCCCCATTTTAACTTTCTTCACTCTACCGGCTCCCTTTGCGATGCGAGGAGATAGTCATACCCGTGGTATCCAACTAGTCCTGTTCGGCGATCAGCTCCAAAAGTCTCAGTCGAGCGTCGCCCACTACGTAGAGCGAACCGGTAGCGAGGACGAGACCATTGCCTTCAGTGAGGAGCATTGCTCGCTCGACTCCAAGTGCAATCGACGGTGCCTGTTGTGCCGTGGCTCCCAGACCTCGCGCCGCTGAAACAATTTCGGAAGCGCGCATCGCTCGAGGCGTCACCGGTTCAACGCAGACAAAGGTGGTGATTCCTGCATCCACCAAGGGGGCAAGGAGATCCTCAGGGTTCCGTCCTTGCAGCATCCCAATGACGGCAATTGCAGGTCCGTTGACATCAAAGCCTTCTCGGAGCGCCTCTGAAAGCGCGACTGCACCGGCGGCATTATGCGCGCCGTCGACGATCACGAGTGGCATGTGTCCCAAGACTTCCATCCGGCCGAGTACTTTGACCGCGGCCATGCCGTGTTCGACAATGTCCCTCTCGAGTGGCCTACCCAAAAATGCTGTTACCGCCGCAAGAGCGACTGCTGCGTTATCACCTTGGTGTGCTCCATGCAGTGGGACCATCACATCAACAACGATCTCACCAGGAACTGAGAGATCCACGACACGGCCACCGAATGCAAGACGATTGTTCTCGCACTGGAACTCCTCCCCTGCTCGCCACAGGCCTGCTGCGCCCACCTCATCACATCGATCTTGAACAATTGCCGCCACACGTTCGTTCGCGTCGCCCAAAATGGCAATGCACCCAGCTTTCACGATTCCCGCTTTGTCGCGAGCAATCTCTTCAACGGTGTCGCCGAGAACTTGTGTGTGGTCTAAGGACACATTGGTAATCACGCTCACCGTCCCGTGAACCACGTTCGTGGAGTCCCAAGTACCTCCAAGGCCCACCTCGATCACCGCCACGTCAACCGCACAGTCTGCGAAGTAGAGCAGTGCTGCAAGAGTGAGGAGTTCAAAGCGCGTGAGCGGCTCACTGAGCTGTGGCTCGATGAGGGCGAGACGAACGAGCACATCACAGAGGTCATCATCGGGAATCGCTGCAGCATTCCAAGCAATGCGTTCATTGACTAGGTGCAGATTCGGGCTGGTGTAGGTCCCGACCGAAAGGCCGAGCTCACTCAGCAGCGCGGTGATCATTGCCGTCGTCGATCCCTTGCCATTGGTGCCGGTGACATGGATGGCGGGATATTGCTCTTCAGGATGACCTAAGAGTGCTAGCGCGCTCGCTACCCCATCGAGGGTTGGGAGCAAACGTCGGGTGGGGGCAACACGCTCATAATCGATATGTGCGTCGAGCCACCCGAGCGCCTCTGTGATCGAGGCGAATGGGGTCACCACGAGATTACGAAGCCGCGCGCCGCGCTCGAGTCGTCTTTTTCTTTTCGAGTGGTACCAATGTTGGACTCACTCGATCGAGGACAACCGCACGGTCGATCAAACATTTTCCAACATCAGTCCGACTCGGCAAGTCATACATGACGTCAAGAAGGACTTCTTCCAAAATGGCCCGCAAGCCTCGCGCTCCCGTTCCCCGCAGCAGGGCTTGGTCAGCAACCGCTTCGAGGGCGTCAGTCGTAAACTCCAAGACCACGCCATCAAGCTCGAAGACACGCTCATATTGTTTGACAAGTGAGTTCTTTGGCTCAATCAAAATCTGTACAAGCATCTCGCGATCCAACTGGCTGACCGCACTCACTACTGGCAGGCGCCCAATGAACTCCGGAATTAACCCAAACTTGATCAGGTCTTCAGGCAGCACGTTTCGCAACACTTCGGGATCATCACTCTTTACTGCACCAACTTCAGCACGGAATCCAATGGATGTCTTGCCGATTCGATTCCCAATGATGGAGTCAAGACCGGCAAATGCCCCGCCGCAAATGAACAAGATGTTGGTCGTGTCGATGGAAATGAATTCCTGGTGGGGATGCTTGCGGCCACCCTGCGGCGGAACGGATGCCGTCGTCCCTTCCAAAATTTTCAGCAATGCTTGTTGAACACCTTCACCGGAGACATCACGCGTGATCGACGGATTCTCGCTTTTACGAGCCACTTTGTCGATTTCGTCGATGTAAATAATGCCCTTTTCGGCCCGTGCTACGTCGAAGTCGGCTGCTTGGATCAATTTCAGAAGGATGTTCTCGACGTCTTCACCGACATAGCCAGCTTCCGTGAGTGCTGTTGCGTCTGCAATGGCAAAGGGGACATTCAACATGCGAGCCAAGGTCTGCGCGAGCAATGTCTTACCGCATCCCGTAGGACCGAGAAGAAGAATGTTGGACTTTGCTAACTCCACCGCATCGTCGCCCGTTGAAGGGGCGGCTTGAATTCTCTTGTAGTGGTTGTAGACCGCTACCGAAAGAATTTTCTTTGCATATTCCTGGCCCACGACATAGTCATTGAGGAAGTCAAAGATCTCCCGCGGCTTCGGGAGTTCCTCGAACGAAACTTCCGTTGCTTCAGACAACTCTTCAGCAATGATGTCGTTACAAAGATCGATGCATTCGTCACAGATGTAGACGCTGGGTCCTGCGATGAGTTTCTTGACTTGTTTTTGGGTCTTGCCACAAAAACTGCACTTGACGAGATCGCCGCCTTCGCCAAACTTTGCCATGTGTCTACCCCTTCATCGCTCCGACCACTGCGGTGATTGCTTAGGTTTAGGCTACGCCACCCCGAGCGCTTCGAGTGACACATCGCGAGAGGAAATTACCTCGTCAACAACGCCATATTCCACAGCTTCTGCCGCCGTCATGATGAAATCTCGATCAGTGTCCGAGGCAACCCGGGCCTCATCTTGGCCAGTATCAGCCGCAATCACGCCATTGAGAAGGTCTCGCATTCGAAGTATCTCCTTGGCCTGCAACTCGATATCTGACGCTTGCCCGCCGACTCCACCCCACGGCTGGTGCATCAAGACTCGCGCATGAGGGAGCGCAAAGCGCTTCCCTTTCGCCCCGGCTGCGAGCAGCACAGCGGCAGCAGAGGCTGCCTGGCCAAAGCAGAAGGTTGATACATCGGGACGAATGAACTTCATCGTGTCGTAGATCGCCAGTAAGGCTGTGATGTCACCCCCTGGGGAGTTGATGTAGAGATGAATGTCTTTGTCAGGGTCTTCCGACTCCAAGAAGAGCAACTGTCCACACACAAGGTTGGCGACGGTGTCATCGATTGGAGTGCCAAGGAAAATGATTCGTTCTCGCAGGAGTCGCGAGTACAAGTCGTAGCTGCGCTCCCCTCGATTCGATGACTCAATAACCGTAGGGACCAAATACGATTGCGCTGCCATTACTTGGTTGTCTCGCATTATGACTCCTCCTGAGAGATTGCTTGCTCTTTCTCTTCTATTTCGGCGATGTTTGTTTCGAGCGCGGATCGATCAATTGCATTGCCTTGCTCATCGACAAGAGTGACGTTCTCAACAAGCCAAGATGCGGCTTTCGATTTAGCCCGCTCAGCGCGCAATGCCCCCGTACGCCCTGCAGCATTGAGTTGTTCACGCAGTGCATCAGGTGTCGAACCAACTTGTTCGGCCATCCGGTTGATCTCTTCATCAAGTTCGGCGTCGTCGACGCCTAAACCTTCAGCGTCAGCAACAGCTCGCAAGGCCAAGTCCACTTTGACCGCTCGCGCTGCGTCGGTTCGCAGTGAGTCAACCAATTGTTCACCGCTTTGCCCAGTGGCAGCAAGGAACTGCTCAATTGACAAATTTTGTGACTCAAGTCGATGACCTAGATCATGGAGCCGCTCATTGACTTCAGCATCAATCAACACCGCAGGGACTTCCTCATCGTCAACCAAATTCGAAAGTGCCAACAGCGTGTTTTCGCGCATTGACATCTGAGCCTGGACAACTTTCATTCGTCCGATACGTTCTGTGAGGTCGCTGCGAAGTTCAGTCACCGTTTCGAACTCCGAGTTCTCTTTTGCCCACTCGTCAGTAACCTCAGGAAGCTTCTTTTCCTTCACATCAAGGACTTTGATGCTCAGCTCCAGGGGCATGCCACCTTCTGGCGTTCCTTTGACCGAGAGCTCGGCACCAGCTTTGACCCCAAGAATTGCATCATCAAGTTCAGCAACAACAAGACCGCTCCCGACCTCATAGAGATAGTCAGAAGCCTCGGCGACTTGATTCCCTTCGTCGTCAACACCAGTGATATCCAATGTGACGAAGTCGCCCGTCAATACGGGACGATCAACGTCAAGGAACTCTCCGTCGTTTTCTCGGAGTCGGTCAATCTGCGCTTCGACCTCCTCATCGCTCACATTCGGAGAAGGAATCTCAACGCTCAATCCGTCATAACCCGCAGCGGCAACGGTCGGGCGAACTTCGACGATGGCGTCGAAAGCGACCGGGCCTGACTCTTCACCACTGGTGATGTCAATCTCAGGCTGAGCAATTGGATCAACATCGGTTTCAATCACGGCTTGGGCATAGAAATCAGGAAGCGCATCCCGCAGCGCTTCAGCTCGCAACGCCGTTGCCCCACCCATTCTCGCTTCAAGCACCTTGCGTGGCACTTTGCCGGGCCGGAACCCGGGGATACGAACCGAAGAACCGATGGATCGAACCACCTTGTCCAGGGCGGTTGACACTTCCGTCTCGTCGACCTCGACGGAGAGTTTTACTTTGTTGTCTTCGACAATTTCAGATGTAGCGCGCATAAGAGTCCTTAACTCTACCGGCCGAGACGGGGCTTCAAGACAGCACTAAATCATCACGCCAAGACCGTTGACGACTGCCTCGCACAGTGCCCGGTCTCCAGCCAGAAAGGTTCCCTCTCGTCCTAGCGCCTCGTCAGCAGTTATTCGACCTCCGAATCGCTGCACAAACGTCTCTTGCGACAAGGTGATCGTCGCTGTTGCCTCGCCAGAATCAACAAGCTGAGCCCGACCGTTTTGGACCTCTATGCGCCGCCGATATCCCAAGGGGCCGGTGATCTCGAATGCCACCGACGACCCCTCCGGCGCTTGGGCAATTTTGCCAACAACAACACCGAGGGCCTCATTGGCTCGCTCTAAAGCCACCGCCTCACCCACCCCGTTACGACCACCTGGGCGACCAAGGGCAGCTCGAACATCTTGTTCGTGGAGCCACGAATCCATGATTCGTATTTCCATAAACTTCCGCATTGGTACTTGCCCGATTGGGCTCCAGCCAATCGCATCGAACTGCTCGTCAGTGAGACTCTTTAATTCCGCAATTCTTTCGGCTGTCACGTCGGCAAACTCCCGACGTACTGCGTCTCCCGATTGACTACGAAGCGACTCAACCCACTGTTCGTTGTTTGCTCCGATCGGGTTCTTGATGTACTCCCGCTCACCAAGGACAATCTCGGGGGTAGTGGCCCCTTGTAGTGCTCGCTCAATTCCAACGAGATGACTCAGCTGATCTTGAACGTCCCAGCCTGGACAACTTGTTGGGGTTGCCCATTGTTCCACGGTGCATCCGTCGGTTGCGGTGAAGAGCGATTCCCAAACTTCGCTAAGGCCAGCAATAACTTGTGTAGTTGTAAAATCCATTTGCTTCCCAACCTAGACGAAAAAAGCCGAATTATCGTGCCTGGCATGAGGAAGTCACGGAAAATGTCACATATGTCTCCTACTATTTCTCGAAGAACACAGGAGTGGAATCTCCACCTGAAAGAGCACAAGGAGACGGGGTGAAATGGCGAACTACAGCGGATATTGCGTAAAGTGCCGCGAGAAGCGGGACTTCGATGGTGTTGAGGTTGAACTCAAAAACGGCAGGAGCGCAGCCCAGGGTTCGTGCCCAACCTGTGGAACTAAAATGAACAGGATTCTCGGTAAAAAAGCCTAAGAAGATTCCTGGAATTCCTAAAAAGCCGGAGGCTCACTGCCTCCGGCTTTTTACGTTCCCACGTGACCCGCGTCGAAGTGGCATGGTAGGAGGGGAATGACAAAAACGGGGGGCGATATGTTTGATGTGATTGTTGAAGGTGGAACGGTTGTTGATGGCACTGGAGCCGATCGCCGACGCGCCGATATCGCAATTCAAGACGGAGTGATTGCAGCGATTGGAGACCTTGCTTCTCAAGAGGCCCGGGAGCGCATCGACGCCACAGGGCTGCTGGTAACTCCCGGTTGGGTAGACATCCACACGCACTACGACGGCCAAGTCACGTGGGACTCGGAACTCGCTCCTTCGTCGTGGCATGGCGTGACCACCATTGTGATGGGGAACTGTGGAGTGGGGTTCGCCCCGGCCCATCCCGATAAACATGAGTGGCTCATCGGATTAATGGAGGGCGTAGAGGACATCCCGGGGACCGCATTGGCTGAAGGCATCACCTGGGATTGGGAAACCTTCCCTGAGTACCTCGACGCCCTCGAGCCACGATCGTGGACCATGGATGTTGCAACCCAGATCTCTCACGGGGCCGTACGCGCCTACGTGATGGGTGATGCTGGGGCCCGGAACGAGCCAGCATCACCCGCAGAGATCGCTTCGATGGCGGCAATCGTCAAAGATGCCATCTCAGCAGGCGCCCTCGGGTTCTCAACATCTCGCACACTCGCCCACCGAGCAATTGACGGCGAGCCGGTGCCAGGAACGTTCGCTGCCGAAGATGAGCTTTTTGGTATCGGCCGAGCACTTGGAGAACTCGGCGAAGGTGTCTTTGAGCTCGCCCCAATGGGCGTGGCAGGCGAGGACATTGTGAACGCTCCTCAAGAGATGGACTGGATGCGCAAACTCTCAGCAGAGATTCACCGCCCGGTTTCCTTTGCGCTCCTTCAAGTTGATTCTGCGCCTGGGCTCTGGAAGGACATGATGGACGCGTCGCTGGAGGCAGTTGCAGAAGGTGCCGACCTCTGGCCACAAGTTGCCGGTCGACCTACCGGACTGCTGACAGGGCACTATGCGACCTACTGCCTCTTTGATCACATTCCCGCCTACCAAGCCTTGAAGGCTCGGTCGCTGTCTCCGGACGAGTTCTACGAGGCTCTCTGTGACCCTGAAGTTCGCCGCTCTATCACGTCATTTATTCCTGACGACCCGGCAATGATCGACTCGTTCGAAGGGGCCTTTCACAAAACCTTCGTGTTGGGCGACCCACCAAACTATGAGCCCGGACCCGAGCGATCCCTGGCTGGCCTCGCCGCAGCGAACGCAACAACGCCATTGGACGTTGCCTACGACGCCATGCTCGAAAAGCGCGGTTGGGGGCTTCTCTACTTGCCGATCCTCAACTATTCCGACGGCGATTTGGAGCCAACCTTGGCAATGTTGCAACATCCTCGCGCAGCACTCGGCCTGGCAGACGGTGGCGCTCACGTCGGCACCATCTGCGATGGCTCAATGCCAACATTCATGCTCACCCACTGGGTGCGCGACCGATCCCGAGGGGACCGTTTGGGGATCGAATGGATTGTCAAAAAGCAGACGCACGACACGGCTCGCCTCTATGGATTTCACGATCGAGGAACCATTGAACCAGGAATGATGGCTGATTTGAACTTGATCGACTTTGACAATCTTGAACTCGAAGCACCGATCGTGGTCAGTGACCTTCCTGCCGGTGGCCGCCGACTTGTCCAACAAGCGCGCGGCTACAAGGCAACCATCAAACGAGGAGTTGTTACCTTCCGAGACGGGTCCTCAACGGGAGAACTACCGGGCAAATTAGTGCGCGGTGCGCAGTACCCCGCTGACCTGGCGAGCACTACGTAAACAACCTGCCGTTTTGGACTGCTCAGAATGTGAGTAGCCTGACTGCTGAAAGTAACGATCTACGGGAAGTGGCGCAGCTTGGTAGCGCACCTGCTTTGGGAGCAGGGGGTCGCAGGTTCAAATCCTGTCTTCCCGACCAGTAATCATATGGGGTTTTGGCCTTCGGGCCATCCCTCAAAAACAGGCGTTCCTGGAAATATCCCTCAAAGACAGGTTGAATTTGAGTGGTTGACCAGAATTTCAATCTAAAAACTCCGTAATGTCTCAGTCGTAATGTTCGTCTCCATCGCTTTCAACTCGGAGCCATCAATGAATTAGGGAACGAATGTCGTTGAAATGTGACAAGTTGTTTTCTCACGATTAATACCCCTCACGCAAATGCGTTGGAACACAATTAAGCCGTGGTTGCACTCTTTGGCCCAACTCAGGGCTACATCTTCTGTGAGTTATGAGTGAGTCTGGGTTTTCCTGCGACGACTCACCAACAGCGCTCCGCCACCCAGGCCAAAGAGTGCAATGGCGAGCCAGGGAGGGTTCAAGAGATCTGAGCCGGTGGCTGCCAATTTGGCGGTGGCAGCTGTGACGACAGGAACTGCTGGGGTGACAGCAACGACAGAAGGGTCAGAGGTGCCAACAGCATTGCTTGCGGTCACCGAGACCGAATACGTCGTTCCGTTGGTCAGGCCAGTGATTGTGCACGAGGTGGCCGTTGTTGTCGTACAGCTCTTGCCCCCCGGAGACGCCGTGGCGCTATAGCCGGTGATCGGGCTGCCCCCAGTGTTGGTTGGTGCGCTCCAGGAGATCGTGGCTTTGGTGTCGCCTGGCGTGGCAGTAACGCTGGTCGGAGGTTGTGGAGGTTGTGAGGGTAAAATAATCTGCGAGACGGTGTCGTCGCCAGAGTTGACCACCCACACACTCGATCCGTCAGGGCTCACGGCGACGCCATAGGGGGCCACTCCAACGGTGATCGTGGCGACGACGGTGTGGTTAGCAGTATCGATTTGCGAGACGGAGTTAACGTCAAAGTTGGTCACCCACACACTCGATCCGTCCGGGCTCACGGCGACGCCAGAGGGGCCAACGCCAACAGTGATTGTGTGGACGACGGTGTGGTTAGCAGTATCGATTTGCGAGACGGTGCCGTCGATGGTGCCGTCGCCAAAGTTGGTCACCCAGACACTTGATCCGTCAGGGCTCACGGCGACGCCAACAGGGCCCACTCCAACGGTGATCCTGGCGACGACGGTGTCCGAAGCGGTATCGATTTGTGAGACGGTGCCGTCGATGGTGCCGTCGCCAAAGTTGGTCACCCACACACTCGATCCGTCAGGGCTCACGGCGACGCCATAGGGGCCCACTCCAAAGGTGATCGTGGCGACGACCGTGTCGTTAGCAGTATCGATTTGCGAGACGGTGCCGTCGCCAGAGTTGACCACCCACACACTCGATCCGTCAGGGCTCACGGCGACTAACTGGGGGCCCACTCCAACGGTGATCGTGGCGACGACGGTGTGGTTAGCAGTATCGATTTGCGAGACGGTGCCGTCGATGGTGCCGTCGCCAGAGTTGACCACCCACACACTCGATCCGTCAGGGCTCACGGCGACGCCAACAGGGCCCACTCCAACGGTGATCGTGGCGACGACGGTGTCCGAAGCGGTATCGATTTGTGAGACGGTGCCGTCGATGGTGCCGTCGCCATAGTTGGTCACCCACACACTTTTGCCATCAGGACTCACGGCGACGAATTGGGGGGCCACTCCAACAGAGATTGGGGTCACGGCGGTTGTCGAAGGCGTGGTTGCACTGGCAAGCCCTGACAAGGCCATGACAGCGAGAATGGCAAACGCTGTTGCGAAGACAAGAGTGTTGCGAAAGAGCCGAGTAATTGGTGAGTAACTATTGTTCATAGCCCTAGTGCCTTTCAAAAGCCGAGATCAATAACCGTAGATGAAGCAACTTTATCAAGAAAGGTGTTTTTAGCCGACACCAGAATAGTGAGGCACGAATTGATGCGCCCTGGTTCTCTGAGAGAACTTCTTGGTTGATGCGTACCCACATCAGGCTTGCCAAGGCAGTGGCTGGGCTCAGGTGTCTCAGGCTTCTGCTGGTGGAGAGCGACAAGGAAGGGTGAAATAGGTACTAATTACCAAGCAACCGGACACTCCCTGCTTGGTTGGCAGGTGGTTAATTCCATCCCCCAAAGCATCCCTCAAAAATCACAAACACCCAGGTCAGATGGTTTTGAAAAGGTCAATGAATTAGGGCGTAAAGGGCTCTAACTTCCTACTAAGTACGTAAAACGTACTGCTTTGGGAGCAGGGGGTCGCAGGTTCAAATCCTGTCTTCCCGACCAATTACAACGCGGTGGTCTTCAGGCGCCCATTGGACTGGGCAGCGCTTGTCGGTTCCGTTTTGGTGAGTCGGTTCGGGCGTCGTCCATTCGCTACATAGAGCGAACCGCAGATCAGAAGGAATCCTGCCCAGACGAACAGCTGGAGCACCGTTGGGTGATCGGCGTAGCCAACAAGGGAGTGCAAGACATCACCAAATGCACTTGATTCCGAGAGCGCCCCTTGCGTGCTCCACACTTGCTTCGTACCAAACGTGATCCAGCCAAGTTGCTGAAGGTTTTCAACGGCGTCCGCCAACAGCCCCGCTGCAAAAATCATCAGGATCACTCCCAATACCTGGAAGAAGCGTTTGAGATTTATTCGTGCACCAGCTTTGTAAATCATGAAGGCGATGACTAAAGCAACCGAAATTCCAAGCAGTGCCCCGAGCAGGAGCCATCGTGAATGGACCGGAGCTGCACTCTGTCGAGAACTTGCAAACACTATGGCCAAGGTGAAGACCATCGTCTCGATGCCTTCCCGTCCAACGGACGTGAACGACAACACCCCGAGACCAAACCTTGAATGACCTTCGAGGGCTTGGTCGCTTCGATGCTGAAGGTCGCTTGTCATCGTGCGGCTGTGGCGCTGCATCCAAAACGTCATATAGGTCAGGGCCGCCGCAGCAGCAAGGTACGTGGCTGTCTCGAAGATCACTTGCGTTCTTGATCCGCTATAGCGACTAATCAACAAGAACGCGCTAATCCCCCCAACGCTCACCAGCGCAAGTGCGGCGCCAACGCCGATGAAGACGTCGCGGAAATGACGACGTTGCCCGACCTTGTCTAAGTAGGCCAACAAGATCGCCACAATCATTGAGGCTTCAATGCCCTCGCGCAAGAAAATCACAAAGGTTGGAATCACGGTCGCGCTGAGCCTTTCATATCCTTTGCGAAGTGGCTTGTCGGTCGTGATGCCATAGTCGCTACCTTTCGCAATCGGACGGGCGGTCTGGAAATATTAGGGCTCCCTAAGATTCAAACAATACCCGCTCAGCGCGAGTTTGTGGTCATGCGAGGAAATGGCAGAAAAATGGCCTCTGACTCAGGGAACCGCCAGTCCGCGAATTCCCCGATACCGTTGAGCGATGGTCGACTTCGAAGTAACAGGCTTTGCCCAACAAGCAGCATGGAAAGCCAACGTGCTACCCGAAGTCGAACAGGTTCGACCAGGCTTATGGTCCATTCCCGTTCCGATTCCCAACAATCCCCTTCGCTACGTATTGGTGTACGCCTTCGAGTCAGAGACCGGGATCACGTTGATTGATGCGGGCTGGAACACTGACGAAGCATGGGATGCACTCAATGCTGGAATTGAAACTGCCGGCGGTTCGATCACAGACGTGACCGGAGTGATGGTGACCCACATCCATCCTGATCACTACGGCCTCGCCGGTCGTGTCCGAGAAGCCTCCGGAGCGTGGATTGGCCTTCACCCCGCTGATGCCGACCTTCTCCAAGAACGCTACGTCGACACTGACGAACTTGTTGCTCGGATGACAGACCTCTTAAAGCTTTCCGGCGTTCCTGACGAGATCAATCCTGATCTCGCCAGTGCATCAATGGATATTAAAGGGCTGGTCTATATGGCGTTACCTGATCGCATGGTTGAAGATGGCGACAAGATTGACGTTCCTGGCTGGAACCTCCAAGCAGTCTGGACTCCAGGACACTCCCCTGGCCATCTCTGTCTCGTTGACCCAACCGCCAAACTCTTTCTCTCGGGCGACCACGTCTTGCCGCGAATCAGTCCAAATATTTCATTTCACTCGCAACAATTTCCCAATCCGCTTGGGGACTACTTAGCGTCATTAAACAAAGTGGGCGCCTTCGAACAAGACGAGGTTCTTCCAGCTCATGAGTACCGCTTTCGTGGATTAAAAGCACGGGCAGATCAACTCATTGCCCATCACGAAGAGCGACTCTTAGAGATCTGTTCGCTCCTTGAGCAGCAAAGTGGACAGACAGCTTGGGAATTGACGCTGAATTTGACCTGGTCGCGACCTTTTGGAGATATCCCCCCATTCATGCAGCGCGTCGCCAACGGGGAAACGTTGGCGCACCTTGTCCTCTTAGAAGTACGGGGTATCGCTGAGCGCTCCGGGAATACCCCGACCCTCTTTGCGCTCCGTCGCTAGAGGTCCTGAGGAGCGAATACGTCATGAATCTCAGGATAAAGATTTTGTAAGAACCCGAGAAAATAAGGAGTTCTCTCGTTAGCATGAGTACACAGAGGCGGCGTGTGGACGGCGCCTGAGAAAGGGATTAGTGGCTCGCTACGTCAATGCTGAAGGTCGATCCTATCCAGCCCACCGTTTTCTCTTTGCAACCGTTCTTGTGGCGGTCTCAAGCCTCTCAGTGTTGTTTGTTCTCAATGCTGCTGGAACGTTTTCAAAAATTTCAACGCCTGCTGCTGCCACGCCAACTACGTCGCCTCCATCAACTAGCACCACAGTCCCAGCCGCCTCAAGTATCGCCCCGGTGGGATCGCAGCCCTTGGCTGCGGCACAGTCCTCACCCGCTCAAAATTCAACGCAAGAGCAGACATCGTCCTCGCTCAAGAGTGCGGCAGTCCCTGCGGCCACACCAACCACTTCTCAGCAAGCTCCATCAGGCGAAGAGCAGCGTCAAAGCGATGACGGCACACTTCAGCAAGTCCAGAGTCAGGAATCTCAGTCATCAGGGCATGAGTCCAGCGACTGACGCGTGCCCCCGGCAGGAGTCGAACCCGCAACCTGGTGGGTAGAAGCCACCCGCTCTATCCAGTTGAGCTACAGAGGCGCATCTTCACGTTAGGCGCAGAATGGTGTGAGCGGGTTCCATTCCCTCGTGTGGCAGAATAATTGTTCTTGGTGGCCGTAGCTCAGTTGGCAGAGCGCCGGGATGTGGCCCCGGAGGTCGCGTGTTCAAACCCCGTCGGTCACCCCAATCGGGTTCGGTCCCTTTGGAGAGCCAATGCATTGCTCCAAAGGGACCGACAACCTTTTTAGAAAGCGGGTCGTTGAATGGATGAGCAAGCACACCTTCTGCGTGATATCCACGATGGGGTCTTAACCATCACGATTAATCGTCCTGACCAGCGCAATGCATTGACCTCCGAAATGCGAGACCAACTCACCCTGTGGTTTCAAGACGCTTCATCCGACCTTTTTGTTCGTTGCATCATCTTGACTGGAGCGGGCGATCGGGCATTCTGTACGGGAGCGGATCTCCGCTCAGGCGCACCAGCCCCCGCTCGACCAGACGGAGCACCCGAGCGAGCGTCCGGTGACGTTGCTCGGGTGATTCAAGAAGGCTGGCAGCGCCTTGTCACCAGTGTCCTGGATTGCGAGAAACCGGTCATCGGCGCCATCAACGGAACTGCCGCTGGTGGCGGCATGCATCTCGCCTTGGCATGCGATCTCGTCGTTGCAGCTGACACGGCGACATTCATCGAAGTCTTCATCCGTCGGGGAATTGCTCCCGACGCTGCGGGAGCTTGGCTCCTCACTCGGCTCATCGGAATTCAGCGAGCGAAGGAACTATTTTTCTTGGGCGATGACGTGAGCGCCGAGCAAGCTGCTGCAATGGGGCTCATCAATCGCGTTGTCCCGGCACTTGACCTTTCTGAGACCGTAACTGCGTTAGCGACTCGGCTGGCGTCGGGCCCTACTCGGGCCTTAGCCATCACCAAAGCACTCACCAATCGCGCCCTTGATGTTGACCGTGCAACATCACTCTTGGAAGAAGCATGGGGCCAAGAACAAGTCACCACGTCGCATGACATGAAAGAAGGCGTCGCAGCGTTTGTCGAGCGCCGGGAGCCAAACTTCAAAGGGTTTTAATTCGCCGGCGTGGAAGTCGACGTTGTCGTCGACGTTGGTGAGGTCGACGTCGTTGTTGACGAAGTCGTCGTCGAGTTTGATGTCGTCGTACTCGACACATCTGAGCCCGTTGTTGTCGTTGTTGTCGCTGGAGTTCCAGAGTTACCTCCGAAAATTCCGCCAACCGACGTTGAACCGTTGTCGTGATTCGAAGGTTTCACCACCGTGCTCAATGGTTTTCCTGCAATGAGCTCGATGGCCGTCACCGCGCCCAGAGAGATTACGAACACCAGCCCGATCACGGCGATTGTGGGCCAGCGAACCTGTTTTTTGGTCGGAAAGGTCCGCAGCGGCGGCGGGGCTGGGGCAGAGCGAATTACTGGAGGCGCTTCTTGTTCGGCGACAACCGTATCGGTCAGCGGCAACGGGGGGACGGGGGCCGTCGTCGGCAGCGCGGTTGTTGGATCCGTCGAGACAAGTCCTTTTACCTTCTCGTGTCCTTTTTCAATCGAGCGAAATGCAACTGAACTTCCGATCGTGGCAGCGGCGCTCCCGAGCGCAACGCCGAGAATTGTTCCCCCGACACCTAAGTACGAAAGGGCAAACGCCGCAATGACGGCCCCACTGACCGAAGCGACAACCTGTTTCCAATTGACGATCATGGTCCGCTCTCTTAGGAACCCATCAAAGGTGAACGAAGACTCCCCTGGCCCTCAGCGCTGAGGCGAGGCCTGCGATTCCATGTGTCTCGACAACTCTCTGAACAGAACAACACCAACGACCCGACGGCGTCGGTTGAACTTGACGATGCGACATCGGGAACGAGGGGGATTTTGCAAATCGGGCACGCCATCGTCTTGGCACCAAAGCTACGAAACCCCAGAGATACAACTTCGAACGGTTCGACAAATCCTCTTATTTCGACGTCGAATGGCTCCGATGCCGAAGCCCACAGTGGCCGATCTTCGGCGATATTTTTTGACACATAGACCTCCCCCCCAGGGGCGATGTCGCACAGCCGAGAGGCCACGTTGACCGGATGGCCGATGTAGTCATCGCCTTCATGGAGGATGACTTCACCGAAGGTAGCCCCGCAACGCACGCTCAGCACAGATTTCGCAGCCTTCATCGAGTGCTCTACTTCTAACAAGGTTGCCAACAGCGCTGTGGAATCAACGGAGACCAACATGGCTCCATCTCCAAGCCATTTAGCTATTCGCACCCCCCGGCGCGAACAAGCCTCGCGAGCGACCGTTCGAAAGGTACTCAAAAGCGCAACGGCTTGTTCGTCACCTTGTTGAGCGGTCATTGCCGTAAAGCCTGAAAGATCGATGAAGGCGAACCCTCGTTCAACGCGCATGACTCTATGTTCTCACGAACTCCCTCATCGCCGAAGACAGCAGCATGAACCAAGCTCTCTAGATCAAGAATCGCCAGACAATCCGGCCTCAAGGGCCGCTGTGGCGTCGCTGGGATTGCCCGTAAAACTCACGGAGCCATGATCAAGAACGACCGCTCGATCGGCAAACGTCAGGATTCGATTTATTTGTTGCTCAATAATCAACATCGTTACGCCTGCTCCCTTGAGCGAACTCATGGATTCGTAGACCTCTTCGACTGACGACGGATCAAGACCTTGCGACGGCTCGTCGACGATCAGCACCAATGGCGGCGTCACAATGGCCGGAGCAAGAGACAGCAGCTGCTGCTGACCGCCGGAAAGCGCTCCAGCTTTCATACGGCGTCGATCTCGAAGGAGTGGGTAGCGAGCAAAGGTTTCAGCGAGTAATTCAGATCGATCGCTCAGAGGGTGGACAACCAATGCGATCTTCAGGTTCTCTTCGACGCTGAGCGTTGAAAAGACCCCCCGACCCTCGGGGATGTGCAGCACCCCAGCGCGGCGGCGCTTCCACATCGGCCAAGCGTTGGCCTCCTTGCCATTGATCCAGAGCGACCCTGCAGTAACCGGAACGAGTCCAGAGATCACCCGAGCAAGGGTCGTCTTACCCGCTCCGTTTGGTCCAAGGAGCGCGGTGGTCTCCCCTTGCACCAACGTGAAATCAATGGCGAACAGCGCCCGAAATGGTCCATATGACGCATCCAACGCCTTCATTTCAATTGGTGTCGTCACTCGTGATCTCCAAGATACGCATGGCGAACCCTGTCATTCGCCATTGTTTCTTTGAAGGGACCTTCCGCCAAGACCCGACCTACATCCATCACAACAACACGTGAGGTCAGTGCCGCAACAATTGCCAAGTCGTGTTCCACCAACACGATTGCCAAACCACGTTTCTGTTGAACCGATGCCAAAACGTCCGCCATTGCCCGAGTTTCGTAGTCGTCAAGTCCCGAGGACGGCTCGTCAGCCAGGAGAACACTGGGCTCAACAACTAAGGCCCGAGCGAGCTCCACCATGCGACAAGTCCCAAGACTAAGCCGTCCGACAAATTCATTCCGGTGGGCCGTGAGTCCAACTTGTTCGAGCACGACATCCGCAGCCTCGATCTCCTCCTTGCTTGCTGCACCCTTGCCGCGAAGATCTCGAAGGACGCCAGTCGATCCACTATGGGCACTCTGCGCCACAATCAAATGGTCGAGCACGGTCATCTCAGGAAAGACTTCGAGGCGCTGATATGTGCGGGCGATGCCAAAGCGGGCTCGCTGGAACGAGTGCAGCCGTTCTATGTGTTTGCCGTCCAAGACGACGGAGCCACCGTCGGATTCGATCTCCCCTGCAACCATTGAAAACACTGTGGTCTTCCCGGCTCCATTGGGACCAATGAGTCCTAAGCACTCACCTGCATCAACCGTGAACGACACGTCATCAACGGCGACGACGCCCCCAAATCGCTTTTGAAGATTCCGCACTTCGAGGCGATGCGTCACAGGGCCTTCTCCCTGGGCAGATCAGTGGCTGGAGATGGAAGGCTGGAGCCGCGAAGCTGGTGCACAATCCGAAGGAGAACGCGACGAGCATCTTCGAGAATGCCCTCAGGATGACGGGCGTACCGGAATGCTCCAAGAGCAAACAACAAAGCGATCATGCTGGTCGGGGCGAAGCGATTCGGCAGATAGCTCAACAGTTGGCTGACTCCTGCATAGACCAGTCCCGCGGCAATCGCTCCAGAAACCGTTCGACAACCAATGGTGACGACAATGACCACAAAGAGCAGACTGATTTGGTAGGTGAAGTCAGCAGGACTCACCACTTGCAAGACAGAACCGTAGAGTGCCCCGCCGATTCCGGCAAAGATTGCAGACAACGCAAACAAGGTGATCTTGGCGCGTGAGAGGTTGTAGCCCATCCCAGCCGAAGCCATGGGACTTTGGCGAGTGGCGTCAAGACTTCGTCCCGTCATGCCTTTGAGCAGAAGATGGGAAACGAATCCAACGATGGCCACAATGATCGCCACGAGTACAAAAAAAGGTTTTGTAGAACTCGTAGCAAAACTGATCGCACCAATCTGAGGCCGTGGAATCGTCAATCCGGAACTTGACCCACTCACCCAGGACGTGGGGAAGACGATCCCATCAGCCAACAGTGCAAACGTCAAGGTTGAGAGGGAGAGCGCCAGTCCCCTGAGGCGCAGCGCCGGTAGGGCAGCTAAAACTCCGGCTCCCGCCGCGACCAACGCTCCAATCAGTGCGCCCACGAGAATTGGAACGTTTTCATGAACCGCAAGCTGGCCAGCCGTAAACGCTCCGACCCCAGCAAAGGTTGCTTGAGCTAAGGAAACTTGCCCAGCTGCACCGGTCATCAAGGTGATCGAAAGAAAGACCATCGAGAGGGCTAAGCCACCGGTAAGCGCAAAGACCCAGTTACTTGGTACCCACGTAATCATGGAGAGCAAAATGAAGGCCACAACCAGGATTCTCGTGATCAGAAGCGAACGGTCGACAACACGAAGTTGCGGCGGAAGCGCTGTGAAGGCAGGAGGAGGGTCCGCTTGAGAGAGTGGGTCGGCGCTTCCATCAAGGTTGCGCATCTGTTTACTAAATGCCAACACCAACAGCAGAACAAAGAAGGGGATGCCGGCGAAGAGGCCCGTGCTCCACACCGTTCCCGAAGCCGCATATCCCGTCGCGACCGAGATCACCACGCCAAGCGCTACTGAGACTCCAAACGCGCCGACCATCGAGCGCAGTCCCACAACCGCCGCGGCCGCAATCGCGGCCACGAGGAGAAAGGTGTAGTTGTCGACGGTCACCGTTGCATAGCGGGGGGCCAGCAACACGCCAGCTAAGCCGGCAAGTCCCGAAGAAACTGCCCAGGCTGATGCCGAGACGAACCCACTATTGACACCTTGGAGTCGCAAGAGCCGAGGGCTCTCTACGGCTGCTCGCATCTCAAGGCCTAGTGGCGTCCAGCGCAGGACTGATGTCAAGACCACCAAAACAACCAGCGTCACCAACACCGTTGATAACTGAACGCCATCAATGGCTACCCCGTTGAGATGGAAGACAACATCATTCACGTTGAAGAGCAAACTTGGTGGAGAGTAGGGCGTCGTCGGCCCAAAGACCAGAGTTACTGCTGCCGGGAGCCCCACCATGAGCCCCAGGGCGGCAATTGTTTTCGCTGCTACATTCCCGGTTGCAATTTTTGAGAATACAAATCGGTCAGCCACGATTCCGATAAGCGGTGAGAGAACAACAATGACAAGGACCCCAGCGATTCCTCGCGGCACGCCGTGCTGCGTCAACTCGGCATAGACCAGCGCTGCAACAAAAGCTTGCGCCCCGAACGCAAAGTTAAAGACGCCCGTCGAGCGATAGGTAAGGACAATGCCAATAGCGAGCAACGCAACAGTGCACCCGAAGGGAACACCTGGAACAAGATAACTTAAGGCCTGGTTCAACGATGGGCCCTTTACGTACCCGGCGACCCTTGTGGCGCAGGTTGCTTCTTGAGATCAACGGCGCCCTTGTAGTTCAAACAGACCCATGGATTATGGCCTTGATTGAACGCAACGCGAAATACCGGGCTTCCAGAAGCACTCGTTGCCGTTTTGACGTAGGCCTCACAGGAAGGTTGCGTCACGGTGGTGTGCGCAAGCGTCCAATTCACTGGGGTAGTGACACCTCCCGCAGTAAAATCTGTGAGTTTATTAATGGCACCGATCACCGCTTGTTGCGTTGGATGTGGTCCGGCGTTTTTGAGCCCTTGGACAAACAGCGCGGCACTGATCCAACCTTCCATTGCAACTTCACTCTGCACGTCTTGTGGTGAATACTTTTCCATGGCCGCCAAATATGTGGACATGCCGGGGAAGACCCCAGGGAATTGGGAAGGTGCCTGAAAGGGAACGTGCTGAACCATGAAATATGTGTTTGTCATGATGGAGGAATATTGCGAAAGGGTCGAGCTGTTGTAGCCATCGAGCCAGAGTTGCGAAACATTCGTCATCCCATTTTGATGAAGAGCTCGAGCAATTTGAATATTCCCCGAGACGTCCATGCAGGTGATCACGAAGTCAACACCCGCTTGTTTCATTCTCAATGCATCAGGGGTCATGTCCCCTCCAAACGATGCGCTCAGGTCCGAGAACCCAACGTGGATACCCGCTTTTTCCATCGTCGTAATACCGGCTTGGCAGGCTCCAGAGGATTGTTCAACGTCATAGGCCATTACGCCTACGGACTTTGCATGCACCTGCTGGGCAACGTATGCAAATGCGGGGCCTGACGTAGCGTCGTCGACCACCGAGCCATATGCAGCGAAGAGATTTTTAGGGCCGGCCCAATTGCTTTGCGTCGCATAGCCAAAGGTCGGCGTTCCCGACTGTGCCAGGAATGATGCGCCGTTGAAAAAGAACGAAGCAACGCCAACAACCGCGAAGACATGATCTTGTTGGACGAGCGTCCGTGCACCGGTTGCATTATTTGACGGGATTCCGCCATCGTCAACCACGTTACTCAGGTGGATTTTTCGACCATTCACTCCCCCGTGGGCGTTGGTCCACGAGAGATATGCTTGAACGCCTGGCACAATCGCTGCAAAATCTGCTGCCAATGGCCCCGAGAGTGTTGCCAAGGCCCCGACATTGACCGTCGTGGCCGAAACGCCAGGAGCTGAACCTGTGGAGAGGGATTGCGTATTCGCTGCATTCGAGCACGCCGTCGCCATGGTCACCACGCACATCATCGCCAGAGGAACCGCAATAGATCGCCGGATCTGCAACGACATCACCCTCTTTCGCTGGCGTTCAAGTACTTAATTTACCAGGCGCCTTCGGGCTTACTTGGCATAGACCGTCCAGTTGTCGGAGAACTCCCGCCTCACGAGAGTGTCTCCAGCCAACGAATCGATGTGGATCTAGATTCAACAGGCATGGCACGGATCTTTGTAACGCAACGGCTTCTGCCCGGCGCAGAGCACATTTTTGAAGGACAGGGCCACGAGGTCATTGTTCGAGATGCATCATCACCTCTGCGTGTCGAAGAACTCATCTCGTTGGCTTCCGACTCGCAAGCACTCTTATGCCAGCTCACTGATTCGATCTCACGAGAGATCTTCGAAGCCCTGCCAGCATTGAATGTGGTGGGTACGATTTCTGTCGGCACCGACCATATCGATCTCAAGGCGGCTGCAGATCACGGGGTTGTTGTCGTGAACACACCGGGCGTCCTTGACGCCTCTACGGCTGATCTTGCGATCTTCCTCATGCTTGCAGCATTACGGAGAACGAGCGATGCTGAAGCCTCCCTCAGGGCGGGCGCTTGGGCGGGATGGGGGTTGCGAGAAAATCTTGGCCGAGATCTCACGGGAGCGACGGTCGGCCTCGTCGGGTACGGGCGAATCGGACAGGCAGTCGCCGACCGCCTTGCAGGATTCGCTGTCCGAGTGCTCCACCACACCCGCACTCCGACTGGCAGGGTCGGCTGGACCGCAGCACTCGACGAACTGGCTCGAGCGGTCGATGTCCTCTCGATCCATGTCCCGCACAGTCCAGCGACAACCCATCTCATCAACGAATCAATACTCCGCCAGCTTCGCCCGACAGCCGTCTTGATTAACACCGCCCGAGGACCGATCGTCGACGAAGAGGCAGTTGCATTAGCTCTCAACGAAGGCCGGCTTTGGGGTGCGGGTTTCGATGTCTACGAAGGCGAACCATCCATCAATCCCCTCCTGCTCAAGGCCCAGCACACCGTCCTTCTTCCTCACATTGGGAGTTCAACAACGGCGACCCGGCTCGCTATGTGCCGCCTCGCCGCTACTGGGATTCTCGAGGTCCTCAACGGCGCCGAACCCGCAAATCTGGTTCGCTAGCGATTGTGCTGCTTGATTTCTTGGAATACAAACCTTCTGAGAGACAAATTCCGTCAATCCCTGTAGGTTAAGGACCGAAGAAGTCACCAATTGAATTCGCATATCAAGGAGAAATCATGGACGTCCGAGACACGCTGTACATCAATGGCCAATGGGTTGCATCAACAGGAGAGGGAGTCCTTGAGGTCGTTGATTCAACAACCGAGGAAGTCCTCGCCACAATTCCTAACGGGTCAGTCGACGATGTCGATCGAGCCGTCAAGGCTGCTTCAGAGGCATTTCCTGCGTGGGCTGCGAAATCTCGCGACGAGCGCGTGGCCCTTGTCACTAAAATTGGTGAGCACCTGGCGATGCGAATGGAAAAGATTGGTGAGTTGATTTCCCACGAAGTCGGAATGCCGATGGGACTGTCTGTTCCCGTTCAAGCAGGACTTCCCGTTGGGGCGTTTACCGACCTCGCTCAGCACGTTGCAGAGTTCACTTGGGAAGAAGAGATCGGCAACTCCCTCGTTATCCGTGAGCCCATTGGTGTCGTTGGAGCTATTACGCCGTGGAACTACCCCCTCTATCAAATTGCGCTCAAAGTGGCGCCGGCTTTGGTGACGGGATGCACCGTTGTCCTCAAGCCAAGCGAAGTGGCTCCCTTGAACGCATTCGAACTCGCAGAAGTAATTGACGAAGTCGGACTCCCCGCAGGGGTCTTTAACTTGGTCACTGGAGTCGGACCAATCGTTGGTGAAGCGATCGCAGCCCACCCATTAGTTGACGCCGTGTCCTTTACCGGCTCAACACGCGCTGGCAAGCGCGTCATGCAAGTGGGTGCTGAAACGGTCAAGCGCGTGAATCTTGAGCTGGGCGGCAAGTCAGCCAACATCATTTTGGAAGATGCCGACATCGCCACTGCTGTGGGGACCGGCGTGTTCGCTTGTTTCCTAAACTCAGGCCAGACCTGCTCAGCGCTCACTCGGATGATCGTTCCCCGATCCAAATTGGCTGAAGTTGAAGAAGTCGCCGCTGCCGCTGCAGCTGGATTCCCGGCAGGAGATCCTTTTGGCGAAGGCGTGATGGTGGGACCATTGGTCTCAGCGGTACAGCGTGATCGCGTCCGAGGATTTATCCAAACTGGAATCGACGAAGGTGCGAAGCTGTTGATTGGTGGGCCCGACGCTCCAGAAGGCCTGGAGAAAGGATTCTTCATTCAGCCCACGGTCTTCTCTGAGGTGACCGCCGACATGACGATCGCTCGAGAGGAGATCTTTGGTCCAGTTCTCTCGATTATCCCCGTAGATTCTGAAGAAGAGGCCATTGCGGTCGCCAATGACAGCCCCTATGGCTTGGCTGGGTCGGTCTGGTCAGGAGACCCGGCTCACGCAGAAGACGTGGCACGACAGATCCGCACGGGGCAGGTCGATATCAACGGAGGACCCTTCAACGTCTCGGCTCCCTTCGGTGGCTATAAGCAGTCGGGCAATGGTCGCGAGCGTGGAAAGTTTGGTCTCGATGAGTTCCTTGAGACCAAATCCTTGCAACGATAGGCAAAAGATCCCTGCAGAGTCCGAAGAGTTGCTAATGTCGTTTCGCGCCTCTAGCTCAACGGCAGAGCAACGGACTCTTAATCCGCAGGTTTCGGGTTCGAATCCCGAGGGGCGCACCAGACGCTCGCTTTCTGCCACAGAATCGGCGTTCCGACGAGGAGTTCCTGCAGGAGTATTGCGGCAGCTCTGATGAGATTTCAAAGGACCGCGAGCCTCTTCGGAAACCGTTAGCGTGGCTGCGTGCCGCCTGAAGCAGTTCGCCATCCCGATCTCAATGAAGCCGCTCGTCTTGGTTTACGGCGACCAAAGCCCATAGGGAGTCCTCACGTCCTGACCATTGTTCTCGATGACGTTGGCTTTGGTCAGGTTGGCTGTTTCGGATCCACCATTGAGACTCCGGCAATCGACCGGATTGCCCGCGAGGGCCTTCGCTTTAACCGGTTCCACGTAACGGCAATGTGTTCACCCACGAGAGCGGCCTTCCTGACCGGCCGTAATGCCCATCGCGTTGGAATGGGTTTTGTCGCTGATGTCCCCTTGGACTACCCGGGCTATACGGCGCGTATTCCTCCCAGTGCCGCAACGGTTGCTCGGCATCTCAATGATGCTGGGTGGGCGACGCGAGCAAGTGGAAAATGGCATCTCGTCCCCCGCTACGAACGATCTGATGCGGGGCCATTTAATAATTGGCCGCTGGGGCTCGGGTTCGAGCGCTACTACGGCTTCTTGCTTGGGGATACTAACCATTGGGCTCCGAATCTGGTTGAGGACAATCACTACTGTGATCCTCCTGACGCGTGGCCCGAGGACTACCACCTGAGTGAAGACCTAGTAAATCGAACGCTTCGAGATTTCGATGCCGTTGCTGAAGCAGCGCCCGGCAAGCCAGTCTTTTCGTATCTCGCGCTTGGAGCAGCGCACGCGCCGCACCATGCGCCTCGCCGTTGGATCGATCACTACCGCGGCGCATTCGATCAAGGATGGGACATTTGGCGCGATGAGGTCATCGCAAAGCAAAAGCGTCTTGGGATCATTCCTCAAGACACCCAGCCATCGAAGCGTCCACCATGGGTCGATTCCTGGGACACTTTGAGCGCCGACGAGCAGAGAATGCACGCTCGTCAACAAGAAGTGTTTGCTGCATTTCTCTCGCACGCTGACGAGCAGATCGGGCGCCTGCTCGACGGCCTCGAGCAACGGGGCGTTCTCGACGACACCATCGTGATGCTGTTCTCAGACAATGGGGCGAGTGCCGAAGGGGGGAAGCTCGGCAGCGTTAACGAGCACCGTTTCACCACGCGTACTCCCGAAGTTCTTGGAGACAATCTTGCAAAACTCAATGAGTGGGGTGGGCCCGAGACGTATAACCACTACTCATGGGCTTGGGCCTGGGCTGGAAATGCACCGTTTCGGCTCTGGAAGCGCTTTACCTGGCTGGGGGGAACTCGCACCCCCCTGCTCGTTCGCTATCCGCCAGCCATTCCTGACCCGGGGTCTATTCGTGACCAAATCGTTCATGTGGTTGACCTCGCGCCAACAATTCTTGATCTCGCTGGGATTACTCCTTCAGAAACCGTTGATGGTGTTGAGCAGATGACCTTCGACGGCCATTCACTTCGTACAGTGTTTGAAGACCCGACGACAACATCGCCTCGAACAACGCAGTACTTCGAGCTCCTCGGTTCGCGCTCCATCATCCATGATGGCTACAAGGCAACCACCAACCACGTCCCTGAAGGGATCCTCGACGAAGAAGCCCACATGGAAGGAAGTCGGGATTTCGCCGACGATCGATGGGAACTCTTTGAGCTGTCAAGTGATTTTGCAGAAGTGAATGATCGAGCCCACGAACTCCCCAAGGTCGTTGACGAGCTCGAAGCACGTTGGTTCGAAGAAGCAGAACGCAATGGCGTCCTCCCGCTTTTCGATACCTTGACCTCACGCTTTGGCGCACTCCTCGGCCCCCTCTGGCCAGCCGGTAACCGAATCGTGCTCAGCGAAAATTCTCCGCCCCTGGCCGATGAGGTCTTGCCATTATTCTTTGGCGGGTTCACAATCACCGCAACATTCAAGAAGGCCGGATCCAATGGTGTCATCTGTTCACTTGGCGACCATCTCGGCGGCTTTTCGCTCTACATGGAGAGCGGCACGCTTGCCTTCATTCTTGCCACGCCCGGTGCAACGTCGACGCTTCATTCTCCTTCGCCCGTGACACCATCGGTGAGCATCGCGGTTTCGTATGACCCAGCGGACAATGGAAGGCTCGCTTTGGTCGCCGATGGGGTGGTCTTGGCGTCGACAACGCACCCCGGGTTTATTCCCGCCACGTTCCAACATGGGGGGACAACACTTCGTATCGGTTACGACACCCCGCTCGCTGTATCGCCGGCCTACAAGCTCCCCGCTCGATTCGACGGCGTGATTGAAGAAGTCGTAATCGACGCAGCCCCCGAGAGCGTCCATTCGATGACCGATCTCGTGCGTAATGCTCTTCACGCCGACTGACTGAGATCCACGCCTAAGCGCTAGCCTCAACAGTCATGGATCCTCGGGAATCATTGACGTCTGCCCGCCAACTTGGCGAAGAGGCAACCATGTCAAAAATCTCGTCCGTGCAGGCACGGTTGCAGTCCCAGCTTCGCTCGTCGATTGGCATGCGTGGAGACCCGCCAGCGCCCTGTGATCAGCCAGAAACTGCGTACTTCGATCCAAACTCTGTCGTTCGTGCCGTCCACAGCGATCTTCCTTCGATGTTGATTGGTGGGCTGGCATCACTGTTATTCCAGATGTTGCATCCCCTGGCAATGGCTGGCGTTGCGCAACACTCGCGCTATCAAGAGGATCCCTTAGGTCGACTCGAACGAACCGCCACCTTTCTTGGGATCACGACCTTTGGAAGCAGAGAGGACGCAGAGCGATCGATTCGCCGGATCCGTGCGATTCATGGAACGGTTACTGGCATCGCATCAGATGACCGACCCTATTCAGCAAACGACCCTGATCTTTTGACCTGGGTGCATTGCACGGAAGTGTATTCATTTCTTACTGCGTCCTTGGCCTATGGGACCAACTCCCTTGATGCGGCCAAGCAAGATGCCTACATTCGAGAGATGGCAACCGTGGCCTACGCCCTCGGTGCTGAAGAAGTCCCGTTGTCGGTCGCAGAGCTTCATGAGTATCTTTTTGCAATTCGGCCGCAACTTGCCTTCACCGATGAAGCGCGCGTGGCCAGGAACTTTGTCCTCAAGGGTGTTCGCAAATGGCCCCACGAAGTCGCCACCTATGCCACCCTCATCGCTGCAGCGCAAGGCATTCTTCCCCCTTGGGCCCGCCGGCAACTTCGATTGGTCTCGCTACCGGCTAGCAATCGCCTCATCGTGCGTCCGCTCGCACTGAGCCTGTGTGGTGCATTGCGCTGGATTGCACAGCCCGTTGACTAAGTAGCGAGCGTTAATCCCCCATCAACCGTAATGATTTGGCCTGTCATCATTGTGTTCTCGGCCAAGGCCAGGGTCATCTGAGCCACATCCGCTGGAGTAGCCGTGCGCCGCATTGGCGCTACTCCTCGGACAAATTCGCGGACTGATTCCCAGTCTTGCGTCCACGGTGTGTCAACGAGTCCTGGAGCAACGGCATTGACCCGAATATCGGGACCTAAGGCTTTGGCCAGCAGCACGGTCATGTGATTAATGGCCGCTTTCGATGAGGCATAAGGAATTGAACTTCCCGTTGGACGAAGGCCGGCAATCGACGTGATGTTCACGACGCAGCCAGTTGTAGCCTTCAGCGCTTCGGCCGCAGCTACGGTCATCGCCCACGTTCCAAAGACGTTGACGTCAAAGATCGATTTCCAGACATCAAGATTGGCCGCTTCCAGATCCTGGTGCGGAATAAATTGCGTTCGTCCAGCATTATTGACAAGGACATCGAGTTGTCCATAGGTATCAAGGGTCTGTGCAATCAGGACTCTGGCAGCCGCTTCTGTTGAGACTTCACTTTGAAAGTAGATTGCGTTTTGGAGCGAAGCGGCAACTGCCTCTCCTGCCTCAACCGACGAGGATGAATTGACGATGACGTTGGCACCTTCGGCGTCGAACCAGCGAGCGATCTCTTCACCGATTCCACTGGATGAACCCGTGACCAAGACGACCTTTCCCGCGAAGCGCTCTGAACTACTCATACGAATTCTCCTGTCTGGCGGCTTTCGTTGTCGGCTCTAGGCTAGGCCCATGAGAATCCTCGTAACAAATGATGATGGGATCGATGCGCCGGGCATTATTGCTCTGATCAAGGCACTCGACCAGTGGGTTAGCGATCAAGGCCCTGGTGCTGGGCACGAGCTCATCGTCCTCGCGCCCGACGCTAATTACTCGGGTGCCGCGGCATCGGTTGGCGACGTCTTTGCCAGCGATGGTATTGATTTTGAGCGACGCGCCGTTCCCGGTGCTGAGCACGTCGAGGCCTTTGCGTTAGACGCCCCACCAGCACTTTGCGTCATCGTTGGCTGTCGCGGTGCATTTGGAGCGCGTCCCGATCTCATCGTCTCGGGAATTAATGCTGGCGTCAACGTTGGATATTCCGTTCTTCACTCTGGGACTATCGGCGCAGCGCTGACGGGATCGCAAATGGGAATTTCGGGTCTCGCCATTTCGTTGCAAGCACGAAAGGGTGCCGACTACAGCATTCCTGCCACACTCGCGCTCGGGCTCGTTGAAGAACTAGAAAACGCCCCCGCCGGCACCATGCTGAGCCTCAACGTCCCGGCACTCCCATTCGAGGAACTCAAAGGAGTACGGCGCGGACGCGTGGCTTCTGCTGGGCTCATCAAAGAAGCACATCGTGGCACCCCGCATGCCCATGCGGCGATGAAGGTCGGCGAGAAGGCCAAGTTGGATCTGAATTTTGGTGCCGCCAGCCCAGAACTGGGTGATGTTTCTGACGAAGTCTCTAATGTCGATGATGGTGCATTGATTGCCCAGGGCTATGTCTCGATCACACAGCTGCACACGATTCATGACATCGCCGATCCCGAGGCGGAAGCGCCTGTCCACAGTGGCTTAAGCGCCGTAGAACGCATGCTCCGGGCACTCCAGGAGCACTCGTAGCGACGGGCAAGCCGTGACGTCCGAGACCCGATACGATCCAAGACATGAACTATCGAACTCTTGGACGAACAGGGATGAAAGTCTCCGAACTTAGCTATGGCAACTGGATTACGCACGGAGGCCAAATCGAGCAAGATGCCGCAAGTGCGTGCGTCAAAGCATCGCTCGACGTTGGAATCACAACCTTTGATACCGCCGACGTCTACGCAATCGGGGCAGCTGAAGAAGTACTCGGCAAAGCGCTCAAGGGGGTGCGGCGAGACAGTATCGAGATCTTCACCAAGGTCTACTGGCCAACCGGACCAAACCCCAACAACAGGGGGCTCTCTCGCAAACACATTATGGAATCAGTCCATGCGTCGCTTGATCGCCTTGGAACCGACCATGTTGATCTCATCCAAGCACACCGCTACGACTACGAAACGCCTCTGGAAGAGACGTTGCGCGCCTTTGACGATCTGGTTCGACAAGGAAAAACCCATTACGTAGGGGTTTCGGAATGGAATTCACAGCAGATTGCCGATGCCGTTCGAATTGCTGCTGACATGGGCTTCGATCGTATTGTTTCAAATCAACCGCAGTACTCACTGCTTTGGCGAGTCATTGAACCTGAGGTCGTTCCTGTTTGTCAGGCAAACGGTATCGGCCAGATCGTCTGGTCTCCACTGGCACAAGGAATTCTCACCGGCAAGTACCTTCCCGGCGAGCCAGTACCCGCTGGATCGCGGGCAACGTCAAACGACGGCAAGGACTACATCGGTTGGCTTCTCCGCGATGAAGTCCTCAACCCGGTGCAAGATTTTGCAGCGCTCTGTCGAGAAGCGGGCTACACCCCCGCTTCGGTGGCGTTGGCTTGGGTTTTGCGTAATCCAAATGTCTCGTCCGCAATCGTTGGGGCCACACGACCAGAGCAGATTCTCGAGAATGTAAAGGCCGTTGACATCACCTTGGACGATGATTTTGTCGCTGCGATCGATGCAGCGCTTGGAACGCAAGTGCTGCGGGACCCTGCGATGACTGTTTCCCCAGAAAAGCGTCCGTAAGTTCTAAAAGCGAACCAGGGCCAATTGCGTTGCTTGGGCAACGAGTTGGTCCGTTGCGTCCCAGATCTCGCAGACTTCGTCGACGTAGCCACCGGAAACCAGTTGCGCCCGCTGACGGATTTTGATCGGACCAGCAGTGGGGATTGCCCGCACATAGTTTGTGAGTTGCAGCGTAGGCACCCACCCCGAGGATCCCAGCGGAAACGTCGCTGGTGGGAAACAGTCCAAGAAGTAGTGAAGACTCAGCGTGTCGATTACTCGATCGTCTTCGAATCGCGCCCATCCTCGTAGTTCCCCAATGCCCGATAAGCCCGCCGACCAGTCCATTGTCGCTGGATCCATGCGAATATCAGTACCGGCGAGAATGCCCACATTGAACTCGCCGTCGCTCGATGCTGGCAGCGCGATGCAATCGTCTCGATCGGGAAGTGTGGGCGCAGGAATATCGTCGTAGAGACGTTCTTGCCCAGCCTCCATTGGGCCAAAAACCATCGAGCACTCAACGGGTCGCTTGTTGTTTTGAAGTAAGGTCCCGCGGACCTGCGTGATACTCCGGCCGCTGCGCAAGACCGTGAGTTCAACTTCTGCCGCTCCAACGTCCGGTGTGCCGGCATAGCTTGTTGATGACGCCACACAGGTGGAGTGCGTTGGAGCGAGCCCTTGGACGACGTACATTGCGCAGCGGACAAATACCGATACTAGATATCCGCCATTGGGTTTCCCAACCACAGTCCACGCAGGGTGCAACATCACGTTGAACCGATTCGGGTCCCCGGTCGCCATCACGGTCGTGGCGGCCTCAAAATCGTCACCAGGTTGGACTGGGCTCATGCAGAAAACCTCGAAGTAAATGACTTCAATTCTCGTGTCGCAAAGGAGCGCTGCTCTTCAAAGACTCGGATGTAGCCGGTTTTTGCGATTTTCCACTCTCCGTCGAGTTTTACGTACTGATCTTCATAAAACGCAGTCCCGCTAATTTCCAAATCCGCAGCGGGAATGAGCACACGATCTTCTAGGTACCACACCCCCCGAGCTCGTTCCGGGCTCTCCATGGTGATTTCAGGATGATGCCCGTGGTGCTCAGAGATAATCCCAGAGTCTGACAGTGACGTGGAAAGGAACTCAACAATTGCCGCTCGGCCTTGGAAGGCCAGATTTCCGTTGTCGTATCCAGCGGCGCAATCTTGCGTCAACAGTTCGCCGAGTTGCTCAAACTCTTTGAGATCCAAATGACGAAAATATTGATATTTCACCTGACAAATACTGGCAATCTCTTCTGCGTCCATTGGGACTCCTCTCTTCGGATGCACCGAGTGTACCGATCCACCAACCAGCACTCTACGGGTACACTGGCCAACGCAGCGAACGAGGTGATCTCGTCGCTTTAAGGAGCAGATCGACCATGAAGAACCTCTCACACTGGATCAATGGGTCCGCGAGCGAATCCTCAACGACTCGCTGGGGCGATGTGTTCAACCCTGCTGACGGCTCTCTTCAAGCACAAGTCCCCTTCGCAACTGATGACGAGATTGAAAACACCATTGCCACAGCGCGAGCGGCTCTGCGTTCATGGGGTTCCTCGTCGATTTCTTCGCGCACTGAGATCATGTTCCAATTCCGTCACCTGGTCAGCTCCCGAAAAGATTTGATTGCTGATGCCATTACGGCAGAGCACGGGAAAGTGCATAGCGATGCCCTTGGAGAAATCTCAAGAGGCCTAGAAAATATTGAATTCGCTTGTGGCTTGGCAACTCATTTGAAGGGCGGATACACGCCACAAGTCTCAACCGGTGTCGACGTCCACTCGTTCCGCCAGCCTGTCGGGGTGGTTGCCGCGATCACGCCGTTCAACTTCCCTGCGATGGTTCCCTTGTGGATGACTGCAAATGCCCTGGCCTGTGGGAACACCATGATTTTGAAACCATCCGAAAAAGACCCCAGCGCGACGTTGCTATTAGCGGAGTTTCTGAAAGAGGCTGGCTTGCCTGATGGTGTGTTCAATGTCCTCCATGGGGACGGCGACACCGTTGGTGCGTTGCTAGAACACCCTGGAATTGACGCGGTGAGTTTCGTTGGCTCAACGCCCATTGCTCGATCCATCTACTCGCGAGCGACTGCCTCGGGGAAGCGAGCGCAGGCACTTGGGGGGGCCAAGAATCATATGGTCGTGCTCCCCGATGCAGATATTGGCGTCGCCGCCGACTCTGCCGTCTCTGCAGCCTACGGATCAGCGGGAGAGCGTTGCATGGCGGTTTCCGTAGTCGTCGCAGTCGGCGAGGCTGCAGAGCCCATTGTTGAAGCAATCGCCTCACGTCTCGCCGCGTTGAAAATCGGACCCGGAAATGACCCCTCGAGCGAAATGGGGCCGTTGATCACTCGCGAGCACCGGGACAAGGTAGCCAGCTACGTAGCGAATGCAGCAGACGAAGGCGCAACCGTCGTCGTTGATGGGCGCGCCGTTTCCTTTGAGGGCGATGCTGCCAACGGCTTTTTTCTCGGCGCTTCACTCGTTGACCATGTGACGCCAGCAATGAAGGTCTACACCGACGAAATCTTTGGGCCTGTCTTAGCGGTAGTCCGAGTTGATACCTACGCCGAAGCGG
>Ga0364922_10220_pt1 | contig 34591 bp, 27 predicted proteins | sample ExccelJu500001D4_2_FD_206955 | JGI IMG/M metagenome (GOLD analysis project Ga0364922, IMG submission 206955) | Enriched cells from Trout Bog Lake Hypolimnion, Wisconsin, USA - BchlTB.June20.5000.01.D4 | ecosystem: Environmental > Aquatic > Freshwater > Lake > Hypolimnion/Profundal zone | place...
GTTAACAAGCAAAAGCAAACATTAAAATATGAACAGTTTTACAAAACAAAGTGTTACTACAGTTTTAAACAGTAGAAACCGACAACAATTAAAATTGCCGTTTATGAAAAAAGTATTGCTGCCAGTTATGGTGGCATTTGTGTTTATTGCCGGAATATCCGGCGTGAAAGCACAAACCCTGACTTTTAATTTTTCAGGAATTACTACTTCGGCTACTCCATTGACAGCTACCAGTGCCTGGGATGCGAACCTTACTTTAACCAACGGGATTACAATTGGTCCTGCTGTAACTGCTGCAGCTACATCCGGACGTTTTAGTTCAACAGGTTATCAGGTTGCTTCGCTTGCTGCTGCTGTAACCGGAGGCAATTACATTTATTTTAAAATTACACCTAATGCAGGTTACAATTTAAGCCTGTCGGGTAAAACAGTTCAATTTATTGGTCAGGTTAGTGGTACAGGTGCCACAAATTATGCTCTTGAAACCAGTATTGATGGTTTTGGAACTACAACCATTGGCACATCTTCTTCGGGAGGAGGTGGAGGTGGTTCTTCTAAAACATCTTCAACTATAACCTATACTTTTGGTACCGGATCGCAGTATAGCAATATTACTTCTACAGTTGAATTCAGGTTTTATGCCTGGGGTGCAACAGGTTCAGGAGGTACATTCAGTTTAAATTCTTTATCTATCACAGAAGCAACTGCAGCCTGTACTGCTGTAGCTCCTACAAGTTTATCAGGAACTGCCGGTGATACAAAATCTACTGTTTCCTGGACAAACCCTTCCTGTTTTGCTAATGTAATGGTGGTAGCTAAGAATGGTACTTATACCGGAGCTACACCTTCAGGGTCGGGTTATACAGCAAATGCTGCTTTAGGATCGGGTACTGCTTTTGATGGTGGTTCTGTAATTTATTATGGTTCAGGAAATTCAGTGAACCTTACAGGATTAACAGATGGAACTACTTATAATTTAGAAGCCTTTACACAATCTGTTTCCGGTTCATGGTCTGCTGCTGCTACTGGTACAGCTTCTCCGGTTGCCTGTTCCAGTCCAACGGCTGTAACTGGATTAGGTACTACAAACGGTAATGGACAATCTGTACTTTCATGGACAAATCCTGCCTGTTACGACAATATTATGGTAGTAGCGTCCTCTTCTACATTTAGTAGTGCTACACCTTCCGGCACCGCTTATACAGCAAATTCTGCCAGTTTTACCGATGCTGCAAACAGTACTTTTGATGGTGGTGTGGTAGTATATTATGGTTTTGGTAGCGGTGTTACTGTTACCGGACTTACAAATGGTACTACTTACAATTTTAAAGTATATACTGTAAAAGGTTCTACCTGGAATGGTACTGCTACAGCATCTGCTTCACCATATCTGCCTGCTTACTACTGGAATGGAGGTACTCCTACCAGTGGAGCTGCTACTGCAGCAGGTGGAACAGGAACCTGGAGTACGGCTAATGCATGGGTGCAACCCGCTGCAACAGGAACCGGGGCTACATGGGCTGATAACAATAATGCTGTATTTGCCGGTACAGCGGGTACGGTAACCTTATCCACTTCACCAACTACTACAGCAACTTATTTTAATACTCCGGGGTATACCTTACAATTAAGTGCTGCATCAACATTTACAGGTCCTGTAAACCTTAATTTTAATTCAGGTTCAGCTCCTTACAATTTAACTATAAAACCTGTTACCTATACACTTACTTTACCAAACGGTATTTCCAGTATTGGTTCTAATGCCGGTACTGTGGTACTTGATGGAGGTTCTTTAACAGCAACAGGTTATTCAATTATATCTATGTCTGGTGCAGGTCAGACCATTTCTACTCCAATTACTGTTCAATCCACCGGAAATACTGCTGGTAATGGTGCTGTTGGAATTATCAGTAAAGGTGTAGGAAATATTATCAGTGGAAATATCACCAATAATCTAAACGACTATTTATTGCTGGGTGGATCTACTGCTGGTAATAGTTTAATTGTGAATGGGCATATCAGTTCATCTTCAACTGCTAATAACTATGGATTAATGTATGCAAATTCATTTGCAGGAGGTGGTGCTGCTACACTTTCATTAAACAATACCAATTCTTATTACGGACCAACCATTCTGAATGGTGGCGGTAGTTCTGGTTATGTATATCTTGGTAACGATGGTGCTTTGCCATCAACAACTGATGTTATAATGGGCTATACCAGTGGTAACGGAGGTTATTTAGATATCAATGGACATAACCCTACAATAAATTCAATTTCAAGTGTTTTTGCTTCTGCTACTCAAGGTATACTAAATGGTGCTTCGGGTACAGGTACCAACACTTTAACAATAGCTGGTTCTTTAACCAAAACACTGAGCGTTCCTGTAAATAACGGATCTACTGCCAAAACAGCATTAGCTATTACTGGTTCAGGTACTTTAATATTAGCGGAGCCAGGTTCATTCAGTGGTGGTCTTTCTGTTTCTGGTGGAGGTACATTCCAGGTTGGGGTAGCTTCTTTATTTACCGGTTCACCTGCTCTTACGCTTAATAATGGAATATTTGCAACTGGTGCTGCTTCGGGAACCAATACTGGTTTTACCGGTACATCTACCGGAGGTTTAACGGTTGGTTCTGGTAATGGTACTATCTCTTTAGGAACTGGGTCTCATACTTTAACCATTGCAAGCAGTTCAGCAAACACATGGAGTGGTAACTTAACAATAAATGGCTGGACTAGAGCGGCTAATACAGCAAATGCCAGTTCAGGAAAAATAATTATTACAGGTTCAGGGTTAACTACTACAGGTACAGGAAATCAATTAAGCAAAATAAGCTTTACAGGATTTAGTGGTCATGCCATATTTAATCCTGCAGCTTCTACCGAATTGATTCCTGATTATGTAGATGGTACAACCAATACTAATTTTGGAACAGCTACTTATAATCCATCTTCTGCACCTGCTGTTTTATCAGTTGCAGCAACATGTAACAGTAATGTTATTACCGGAACGGCTACCTATCAGTGGTATAGCAGTCCGAATTCAAATGGAAGCAGTCCAGCCAGTTTAGGATCAGCTCGTGGAGCACAAACTGCATCTTATACTCCTTCCGTTACAAATGGAGGAAGTTCTCCAATCACTACATATTATTATTGTGTGGTTACTTATAATGGATATACTTATACAACACCGGTTTCACAGGCTATTATCGTAAATCCAGCCGGAGCTATTTCTGTATCAGGATTATCAAACAGTTCCAACTTAACTTATGTATTAAATTTCGGGCCATCTTTAGCAGCAAACTTTACTATTAATGCTACTTATCTTACAGGAAGCAGTATAACAATTGATAACGGATCTTCCAGTGCACTTAATTATTATGAATTATGTACCGACTCGGTTGCCGGTACACCGGGCGACTGGGCAGGAACAGCTTCTTTGTCTTACACAGGTGGTACTATTACCAATGCTAAAGTTTATGTAAGGTTGAAGGCGGGTCTGAGTGCCAATCCTTATTATACTGAATCCTATGTTTCTATTTATAGTGGTTCTGCTAATACCAGTGAAAACAGTTTCTTTACCGGATCGGTTACTTCTAATACTCCACCATCAATAACTGTAGAGCCATCAACTACTGCTAATACTAACTGTAATACAGGAACTGCTTTGAGTATTTCAGTTACTGCAGGTAGCGATAATAGTCCTACATATCAGTGGTGGTACAATACCAGTGCTTCAACTTTAGGAGCTTCTGTTTTAAGTAGTAATGCAACAGGTAGCAGTTATACTCCTGCCATTACCAGTCAGACAGTAGCAGGTGTTGCTTATTATTATTATTGCGAAGTGTCAGATATTTATAATTCACACATTTACAGCGATTTTTCAGGGGCTAATATTATCAATACACCAATTGCATCAGCTTCTGTTTCTATTGCTGCTGATAATACTTCAATATGTAATGGCGCAACAGTAACGTACACTGCTACAGCTACTACCAACGGAGGTACACCTACTTATCAGTGGTATTTATCAACTGATGGTGGAAGCTCTTATAATACTACAGGAACAAACAGTAATGTATATACTTCATCAACATTAGCCGATCAGAATAAAGTAAAAGTATTATTAACACCAGCCGGTGGTTGTGTAACTGATGCTTCTGCTGTTTATTCTAATATAATTACAGAAACGGTACGTACTATAGAAACTCCTTCAGTATCTGTAGCAGGGTCATCAATAGCCTGTAAATCATCCTCACTTACTTTTACAGCTACCCCAACAGCTACTCCAAATACATATGATGTAGGAGGAACAGGAGCAACTTATGACTGGTATAAAAACAGTACAAAAGTGGTGTCGGCTGGAACAAATACATACACTTATACAACGGGTACATCTTCAACTACTGATGCGGTTTATGCTGTTCTGAATACCGCTACCGGAGTATGTGTAACTTCCAATACCGCTACTTCCAATACTATCAGTATAGCAGTTAGTTCTGCTGTACCAACTATAACTACTACCTCTACTGGTGTAGTACTTTATCCTGGTTTTACCAGCAGTTTTGCTGCTACTGCATCTGGTTCAGGAACATTAAGTTATCAGTGGTATAACAATGGTGCCGCTATAACAAATAATACTAATAATAACAATACAGCAACTACAGCTACCTATACCGCAAATGCAAATGATTTAACGAATAATGGAAGTGTTACCTGTACAGTTACTTCATCATTAGGTTGTTCAGCAACTGCAACTGGCATCACTGTTTCCGTACCAACACCTACAGCATTTACTTCAGGTAATATAGTTGTTGAAAGAGTAGGAGATGGTGTGACTAATGAAGCAGCTGCTGCTGGCAGATTGTTTATAGATCAGTTTGCTCCTACAGGTGCAGGTCAGTCACCAATAAGTTCTTCTCCATTACCATATTCAGTAGGTACTTATTCAACAGGTTCTTCTTCATCAACTAACTTTAGTATTACCACCAGTGCAAATGCTACATCAGAAGGGTATATGACACTGTCTGCTGATGGTAAATACCTTGCATTACCAGGATATAATGCTCCTTTAGGTACAGCAAGTATTGGTTCCACTGTAACCAGCGCTCCAAGTACCAATTATCGTGCAGGAGGTGTAGTTTACGGTTCAGGAGTTGCAACTGTTCCTTTAGCGGCTGATTTTCAATCTGGCAACAATATACGTAGTCTGGTATCGGATGGTTCTGCTTTCTGGTTCTCGGGTGCAAGTGGTTTCTATTATTTCAGTAATCTATATGATAATACTGCTAAGACATATGGTAGTGTAAATACCAGAACACTTAAAATATATAATGGTTCTATCTATGGTAGTTCTTCATCAGGGTCTAACATAGGTATTAATTTCGTAGATTATTTATCTAATCTAGGGGATAATGGTACTACAGCTGCTATGACATTGTTGACCCCTACTCCAAATAATCCAATTAATGCATATGGTTTTGTTTTAAATCCTACAGGTGATGTAATGTATGTAGCAGATGGTACTGCAGGAATTATAAAATATACTTATAATGGAACTGTATGGTCTCAGGCTTATGTATTAAACACTACAGCTTCTCTTGGGTTAACAGGTATATTTACCGGTGCAAATCCGGTGTTATATGCTACTTCATATACAGGAGCTCCAAGTAAATTGTTCTCTGTAACAGATGCTGGAAATCCAGGTACTGCTTCTGCTACAACCAGCAGTTATACACTTCTATCTACTTCTGCAACTACCTGTGTATATAAAGGTGTAGCATTAGCACCATCAGCTAGTCAGAACAGTTATATATATGCAAATACAGCTTATAGAGGTAATACTTATAGTGGTGCATTTGCTAATACTTTCCCAGGTACACCAACCACTACTTTAACCAATACAAGTGATGTTAACTATTTTGCCATTGCAGGTATTTTTCTAAACAATACTGTTACTATTACACCTGATGCAGGATTTGAAGTTTCATTGGATGAATCTTTTTCTACAATAGGAACACATAGCAGTCCATTAAGCATATCAGCTGCTACACTTGCCTTAACATCTACGGCTTCTACACAATTAGTTTATGTAAGATTTAATCCTGCAACTGCTGCAACATATTCAGGAAATATAGTATTGACTTCATCTGGTGCCAGTACTGTAAATATTCCTGTAAGTGGCATTGCGGCAGATTTGCCCAAGTATTACTATACTGGAACTTCGGGAGATTTATTATCTACTAACAGCTGGACTTCCAGTTCTACTTTAGTTGGTGGAACTCATCCTTCTGCTGTTCAGAATGCTGCTGGTGTTTCCTGGAATATAACCATTGCAGGAAGCAAAACACTCAGTGCTGCCTGGAGTCTTGGGGCTGGTTCAAGAATTGTTATTGGTGATGGAACCCATTCATTTAATCTTACAGTTCCTTCTGCAAAAGCAATATCAGGAGGTAGCGGAATTAGTGTTGCAAATAGCAGTACATTAATCTGGCAGGATGCTTCTTATCCAATATTCAGTTCTTTATCAGCAGGGAGTGTAGTTAACTATAATGGTACCGTAACACAGTCTATAACACCTGCTTCTTATTCAGGTCTGACTTTAAGTAGTTCTGGTGCTAAAACATTCTCTGGCACTTACTTTGTTGGCAATACATTTACAGCGGGCACTGCTATTATTACAACTACAGGTTCTACTATCACCTTCAATGGTAGCGCAGCACAGACTGTTCCTGGTATTACTTATGGTGCATTAATTATTTCTAATACATCAGGTGCAACATTAAGTGGAAATGCAATTATTACAAATAATCTTACTGTTAGTTCCGGTACATTATATGTTCCGGTAAGTAAATCTTTAACTGTCAATGGCAGTTCAGTTTCTTTATCTGCAACTGGTCATTTAGATGTGGCAGGTACGTTCAATAATGGAACAACAGCAGGAACTACCTGTGCAACATTTACCCAGACAACTGGTTCATCTGTAAACTTTAATTATACAACTACTGTTTATAACCATAATGGGAATGGTGGAAATATTCCTTCAGCTATCTGGAATGCAGCTTCTACCTGTTCTGTTTCAGGTATAACTACTACCAATCCTACCAATGCATCATTTATACAAAATTTTGGTAAGTTTACGTGGAACAACAGTGGTCAGACTACAGCTTTAAATATCAATACTTCCAGCTTTGGTACACAAGGTTTATTGGATATTGAAGCAACAGGTAGTACATACTTTGCATTAGCAGGTGGCTTATCAAATACTTATACCAATAGTATTAATTCAATTACAGTAAATAACGCCAAATTTTATACTTGTGTAAGAACAACTTCTGTTTTACCAACTGAAACGCTTACCGTAGCAGGCAATATCAATGTTTCTGGAACTGCAGTTGTTGATTTAGCGGACGGTTACAGTACTGCTGCAACCACCTATAATACCACTTTAAATGCAGGGGGAAATATAATAGTTGCCTCTACAGCTTCTTTGAAAGCAAGCAATAAAAATGGTACTGTAATAAATGGTGCTAAAATCATCTTCACCAAATCAGGTGCTCAGACCTATACCAATGCAAGCTCAACTGGAAATATTGATTTCATAATCAATTCCGTAAGTGCCGTTACTTTAGGGTCAAATGTGCTTCAGGCTGCAACTTCTACGCCAACCGATTATATTAATAACAGTGGAATACTTAATCTGAATGGTTATAGTTTAACCTGTAATAATTTAAATAGTGCAACGAATGTATCTACTGGTTTATTAGTTGGTAATAATGGAAGTTTAATAATAAATGGTGCAACTGCCAATACATTGAATTTCAGAACTACTTCTTCAACAGATACTTTACTGGGCGTATTAACATTAAGTGGTACTGGTAGTATTACTTTAGGTACAGGTATAGGTATTACCGATTCTTTAGGACTTAAAAACTCTTCTACTAATCTCAATCTGAATGGTCATCATTTAACACTGAAGAGTACTTCAATAACAAATAGTGCTGTAGTAGGAGTAGTTACCTCAGGTGCTACTGTTACAGGAGGTAATGTAACGGTAGAACGTTTTATACCTGAAGGGTTAAGACAGTTCAGAGATTTAGGACCAAGTGTATATAATGCAGGATCAGTATTCAACAACTGGCAGGAAGGAGGAGCGTATCCTACTACTTATGGTATGTATATTACCGGTGCGTATGTTAGAACTAATCCTGTAGCAGGCAGTTACAATACAACTACCGGAGCAGATTATACTACAACAGGTAATCCATCATTATATACTTATAAAAATAATGTGTGGGCGGCAGATACACTTACAAAAGCGACGAATCTTGATCCGTTCCAGGGAATGAGAGCATTGGTTAGAGGAGCGCGTAACTTTAATCTTATCCAGCAGTTTCCAAATATGGTTACTGCAACTACTCTTCGTGCAACTGGTCAGCTTGTAACCGGAACAGTTACATATACCACAACAGGAACTAGCAGTACTTCAGGTGCTACATCTGGTTATGGATTAACTGATGGAGCTAACAACTGGAGTTTGATTGCTAATCCTTATGCATGTCCTATAGACTGGGCAAGTATATGGGGACATAATACTTCAAATAATATTACCAGCAGTTATTCCTATCTTGATCCAACCTTCCTGTCAAGTGGATATAGCATCTATGTTACGTACAATGGAGCATCTGGTGTAACCAACAATGCACCAAGTGGTACAAGAGAGTTTATACAATCAGGACAAGGCTTCTTCATACAAAACGATGTATCAGGTACACCAAGGTTAGTGATTAATGAAACCGATAAAGCACCAAGTTCAACACATACAAGTGTGTTTGGTAATACTAAACCAAATATGTTGGCTATTACATTGAATAAAAACCTGAATGGAAGTTCCTCCAACATAGATGGAGCTGTTGCAGTATTCAATACAAATTATACCAAGAACATCGGAGCAGAAGATTCCAGGAAGCTGATGAATCCTGCCGAGAATCTGTATATCACTGAGTCTGCTAATGAACTGAGTATAGATGGTTTACCAACCCCATCAGTAACAGATGTGGTTGCCTTGAAATTAGCGAATGTAAAAGCAGGAGAAACCTATCAGCTGAATATTGATGCAAGTGAGTATGCAGGTCTGGATGCTTATATACATGATGCTTATCTGAATACAGATGTACCGGTTACAACTCCTGTAAGCTTTACACCAGCTAAAGATTCAGCTACATATTTCAGCAGGTTCAGTATTGTATTCAAAACAAATGTAGTGGCTGTAAACAATGCTACTAAAATATCGGTATATCCAAATCCGGTAACAGAGAAAGTATTTACTATACAGACACAGAATGTGGCTGCAGGCAAGTACAATGTATCGATGATCAATGCAATGGGACAGACAGTGATGACCACTACAATTAATCATGCTGCCGGAGTTTCAAATGAAACTATCAGCATGGATAGAGTATTATCATCGGGTATGTACACAGTGGTAATGAAGAGTGCAGATGGTAAACTGTATCAGAGCGAATTGTTAGCACAATAATAATATTATTATGGCCAGTGACTATTTACCAATAGTCACTGGTTTTATTAAACAAAAAGAAAACAATAATAAAAATGAATAAGATTAGTAAACTGATATTATTAGTGATGTTTATGATGATACTCACAACAGCTACAACCTATGCACAGGGAAGTGCAGACCCTGCAGGTCCAGGATCATTATCGGGAAGTGGACAGTTTCCGAGTACAGGAAACAATGACAATCCAACAGGAGGAGTACCTTTTGATGGAGGTCTGATTTTAATACTAATTGCAGCAGGAGCAGGGTTGGGAGCGAAGAAAAAACGCTTTACACCAGGCACCTGATAAACAACATAAGTTAATTATCCACCAATAGTCCCCAAAGGAGTATATCCTTCCGGGACTATTGTTATATGATGGGTGCACCCTGACTATCCCTCAATCAAAGCCTTTAGTCCTTCTCCCATAGCTCTTAAGTCTTCTGTAAATTCATTTTGGTCAGCTCTCATTTCGCTTAAGTCTCCTCTCAAAGCACTTCTGACAGCTCTCATAAGGCTTAAGTCTTCTGTAAATTCATTTTGGTCAACTCTCATTTCGCTTAAGTCTCCTCTCAAAGCACTTCTGTCAGCTCTCATAAGGCTTAAGTCTTCTGTAAATTCATTTTGGTCAGCTCTCATTTCGCTTAAGACTCCTCTCAAAGTGCTTCCGACAACTCTCATAAGGCTTCTTTCTTCAGTAGGAGCATTCATTTCTTCTCTCAAAGCCCTTAGGCCAATTCTCCGATCCTGTAAATCTAATTACATTCGCCTGAAATCTTCTATAAATACTTTTCTGTATACTCTCAGTTCCCTTTGGTCTACTCTCAAAGCATAAAAATCCATTATCAATACTCATATATTTATAGTAAATGTTCTCTTATCTGCTCTCGACACCCTAAAATCTACCTGTCACAGGCAAAACATATAAACTTTTATACTAAATTTTCGCATTATACTGTTCTTCTGTATTCTCTCCTCCTTCGCAGGGTTAGGGGAGGCTGTATATTCTCTGCTGCAATTATCGCAGGTATACAAATACATTTGTAGAGAGGCATTGCAATGCGTCTCATTTACAGAATATAATTTCTTCATTAATATTTGAATAATGCTCCCCAACCTTATTATATATGGAAATTCATTCCCCGTAAAGTCACATTTCCCCTAAACGACTTGTAATCTAAAGCAATTAACGGGAAATTGACTTTGTAGTAATCATATTTCAAAGTAAATATTAAATTGATTTGAAAAGGATTCCATCTCCTGTGCCAAAACCAGTTCCGAAGATTATACCAGTTTTAGTGGGTGAAAAAGTATGGGAAATAATTATTGGACTTTTGGAATTAGGTTTGTAATATTTTAATATTTGTAAATAAAATTTATTATATGAAAGAGAGGTTACTTTTGTTAGAACAACTTTTAAAAAATATATCTTCACCAGTTAATGAATTTTTAAATAAAGGTATTGATGAAGAAGAGAAAAATAAATTAATAAGATTATTCAATGAAAATAAAGTTCCAAATGATATTTTTGAAATATATAATTGGCATAATGGAACAGCAACAAATTTTGAGTTGCCAATGGAGAATTTTTATCTTTTTCCAACTTATTACTTATTAAGTATCAATGAAATTGACGAAATTCTACAGATTAATTTTTTTAATTTCAACGAACAAAAGCTTTTACCAATATTATCTTCTGGCCATGGCGAATATCTAGCAATTAGCTTGAAATTACCACATCAAATTTTTCTTATTCAATTTGCATTGCCTGATTTAGATACCTGCACTTCAATATATGACAATATTAATGTAATGCTTGAAACAATTATTTTATGTTATGAACGAAAATATTTTTATATTGAGCAAGATTCCCTTTTAGATATGGACTTTGATAAAAGTTGGGCATTATCTAAAAAAATGAATCCTAATTCTGATTATTGGAAAAGTTAGATTAATGTGCTAAATTATTATATTTTACCAAAATAAAAATAGTATTCTAAGGGGTTATACTACAATGTTTTAGAGAGATCTCTTTCTCGGAAAATCTTGGCAATACTCTTTCTCGGAACAGTTTACACTCGGCATTCTGGTTTTGCCTGTGCCGTAATAATTTGCACTTTGTAGCTGTTTTACATTTTAGTTCATTCATTTGTTTTTGCGTTAGTTGCAAAAAGATAGGAAGGGCTGCAACCGTTGAGAGCGCAGCGCCCAAATCAAAGTAAAAAATCAATGTAAACACCATCCTATAACTTTCACACCATTATCAATTTTCATTACATTACTTTTGCCGCCTCAGAAATAAAATCGTAGGATGATAGATAAGTTAGAAGCTATAGAGGCCAGGTTTCAGCAGATTGGGGTGTCGCTGACCAATCCGGAAATCATTAACAATCAGCGGGAGTTCGGCAGATTAAGCAAAGAATACCGTTCACTCGAAAAGGTGGTTCAGCCTTTTAATGAATACAGAAAGGTACTGGAAGATGTAAATTTTCTAAGGGATAGTTTCAATAGCAATGATGAGGATATGAAAGAACTGGCTAAAATGGAACTTCCTGATTTAGAATCTAAAAAAGATGCTTTGGAAAAGGAACTGACTAAATTGTTGATTCCTAAAGATCCTCAGGATGATAAGAACGCCATTCTGGAAATAAGGGCCGGTACCGGTGGCGATGAGGCCAGCTTATTCGCAGGCGACTTATTGAACATGTATCTGAAATATTGTTCAAAAAGAGGATGGAAAGTATCTTTAGCCAGCGAAAGTGAAGGAACTGTAGGAGGCTATAAAGAAGTAATACTGGAAGTAATAGGCGAAGATGTATATGGTACCCTGAAGTTTGAAAGTGGTGTACACCGTGTACAAAGAGTACCCAATACCGAAACACAGGGAAGGGTGCATACCTCAGCAGCAACAGTTGCTGTAATTCCGGAAGCCGAAGAAGTGGACTTTGAATTGAAGGAAAGTGAGGTAAAAATGGAGACTGCAAGGAGCGGAGGGGCCGGCGGACAAAATGTTAACAAAGTAGAAACAAAAGTATTTCTGACCCATATTCCAACAGGCGTAGTAGTGATGTGTCAGACCGAAAGAACACAGCTTGGTAACAGGGAAAAAGCCATGACCATGCTTCGTACCAAACTGTACGAAGATCAGGTAAGAAAACAGGAGGAAGAGATAGCTAAAACCCGTAAAACATTGGTTAGTACGGGCGACAGGAGTGCTAAAATAAGAACCTACAACTGGCCTCAGGGACGTGTAACTGACCATAGAATAGGCCTTACTTCCTACAATCTTGACGCGGTAATAAATGGCGAAATTGAAGAGTTTATCGAGTCGTTGCAGATGGCCGAGAATGCCGAAAAGATGCTGAATCAGGATTAGTTTTAAGTTAATAGGAAGATATAATTTCAAATTAGGTTTTTGATAACAATTAATAAACCTAATTTCGTAACCGAATATTTCAAGATAAAGGTAAATTCGCTTTTGTCTTTTCATTATTTAATGTAAAAAGAAAATTGATATGCAATTTCTAAAAGGTTTTACAAATGCCCTGTGTTTCATTACAGCAGCTGGATTAATCACTTCTTGTGGTGGCGGTAAATCAACAGACGGAAAGTCGTCGGTTACCGGATGGAAATATAATGATAAAACCCAGGGTGGTTTTAACGTTGTAAAACCAAAGGATATTAAAACAGCACCAGGATTGGTTTTTGTTCAGGGTGGTACTTTTACTATGGGACAAACTCAGGAGGATATCATGTCCGACTGGAATAATATCCCTAAAAGAGTAACGGTAAACTCATTCTTTATTGACAGGACTGAAGTTGCTAACGTACACTATCGTGAGTACTTAAACTGGGTGGAGAACGTGTTTAACGATCCTCAGCAATACGAAAAAGTAGTAGAAGGCGCAAAACCTGATACCTTGGTATGGAGAAGCGAACTGGCTTATAACGAGCCTTATGTAGAATATTATTTCCGTCATCCTTCCTATAACTATTATCCGGTAGTAGGGGTTACCTGGAGACAGGCTCATGACTTCTGCGTTTGGAGAACTGACAGGGTGAATGAAATGGAACTGATCAACAAAGGCTATATCAATAAGAACAATGTGAAAACTGAGTTCAATGGTGGTGGTCAGGAAAACTTTAATACCAAGAGTTACCTGTATGGTGAGTATACTCCACAACCAGGTAAAGTGGCTACTTCTAAAAGCAATCCTTTAAAAGATGCTCAGGGAAGACCAAGAAGAAATGTAAAATTTGATGATGGTATCCTTTTCGGAGACTATCGTTTACCAACAGAAGCCGAGTGGGAATATGCTGCTTATGGTGCTGTTGCTATGAATCCACAACCTAAGAATGGTAAAAAACGTGGAGAAGAACTGTTGGCTGATAAACAAATGTATCCATGGAGAAATGCTGGTTATGATAACGTACGTGCTACTGACCATGCTTCTTATCAGGGTGCTTTCTTAGCAAACTTTAAAAGAGGAAGTGGTGATAATATGGGAGTTGCAGGTGGTTTGAATGATAACGCTGCTATCCCGGCTGAAATTACCATGTATGCTCCAAACGGTTACGGTCTGTATAATATGGCTGGTAACGTTAGTGAGTGGGTTGGTGATGTTTACAGACCTTTATCTAACCTTGAAACAGATGACTTTAACCCATACCGTGGTAACAAGTTCCAGGTGGTGGATAAAAGCAAAGGAACCGGAAATCTAAGAGATAGTTTAGGTAGACTTAGAATGGTGTTGGAATCTGATTCTGCTTTAAAGAAACGTAGAAACTACCAACATGCTTATGCTCTTAACTATATGGATGGTGATAGTTTAAGTACTGCCAGTTATGGTTACGGTTTAACTACCTTAATCTCTGATAAATCAAGAGTAGTAAAAGGTGGTAGCTGGAACGATAGAGTATATTGGTTAAGTCCTGGTACAAGAAGATTCCTGGAAGAAGATCAAAGCAGCAGTACCATTGGTTTCCGTTGCGCAATGACTCACTTCGGAGCTTCTGAAGGAACTTCTATGAAAATAAAATCTGGTAACGGATTCCCGACAAGACAACAAAAAAGATAAGGATAAATAAAAGCGTAATCAATAAATTCGTTTATTGATTTGCAAGCCGTTTCAATGTTAAATATTGAAGCGGCTTTTTTTTATGATATATATTCAGGTAATAAGATTTCTGATAAATAGAATCGTATTATTATACATTTGCTAAAAATAGATTGATTGCAAAAGGAAAAGCAAAATTTTCGACTACAATTCTTTATTACTACACTCAGTGTAGTAATGTTTTTCATTAAAATAATAGCTTATTATTCTACTCATTCACTAGCCATACTCAGTGATGCCCTGGAAAGTATAGTAAATGTAGTAGCCGGCTTTATTGGTCTTTTTTCTTTATATGTTGCAGCTAAGCCAAGAGATGTAGAACATCCTTATGGTCATGGAAAGGCCGAGTTTATTTCTGCTGCGGCTGAAGGTACTTTGATAATGGCTGCAGGGATTTTTGTAGTATATGAAACAGTAAAAAATATACTGGATCATGAAGTGCTGCATAGCCTTGATAAAGGTTTGTGGCTGGTAGCGGCTACCTGTATATTGAATGCATTTTCGGGCGTTAGCTGTTTGAAAGTTGGTAATAAAAACAATTCTCCTGCGCTAAAGGCCAGTGGCAAACATTTACTGATAGATACATATTCTACTGTAGCAATAATCTGTGGTCTGGTATTGATGCTGTTTACTAATATCTTCTGGCTGGATAAAGCTATAGCGATTGGGATGAGTCTGTTTATTTTTTACAACGGATATCAGATTATCAGAAGTTCGCTGGCAGGAATTATGGATGAAGCGGATACGGAACTTTTAAAACTGTTTGTATCTATATTAAATGATGAAAGAACCGAAAACTGGGTGGATCTGCATAATTTCAGAATCATAAAGTATGGTAGTCAGTTGCATATAGATTGCCATCTTACTGTGGCCTGGTATCTGAATGTTCATGAGGCTCATAAAGAAGTAGATGCCATTAAAAAACTGTTCCTCCAGACGTTTGGCGAATCACTGGAGTTGTTTGTTCATACCGATGGTTGTCAGCCTTTCAGTTGCAGTATTTGTTTTAATCAGGGTTGTCAATACCGTAAACATCCTTTTGATCATAAAATAGAATGGACTTTGCAAAACATTATTCTGAATAAAAAACATAATGATCCTGCTGCTGATATTATTAATAAGACAGCGGTATAATCAGGATTTGAATTAATAATTATTTACAGGTATTTAGTCATACTGCAAAAAGAAACGGTCAGCTTTTTAAGCCGACCGTTTTTAATTTATTAACCTTATAGATTTATTTTACAACATTGCTTTAATAGCATTGTATAATTCATTTTTTGTAATAGGCAATCCAGCTACTTTATTGAAGCCTTTAGCATCTACCAGATATACATCACGGATAATCTTTATCAACTGACCGTTATTGATTTCCGGAATCAAAACTTTATCAAAGTTTTTAATGATATCGCCCAGATTGCTTGGGAACGGACGCAGGTAACGAATATGTGCATGGCTTACTGAATGACCTTCGCTCTGTAATTCCAGTACTGTACTCTTGATAGAACCATAAGTAGAACCCCATCCAAGTACCAGTACTTTACCTTTATCTGCACCGCTGTCGATAGTTTGCAATGGAATATTATTAGCAATTTTATCAACCTTAGCCTGACGGATATTGGTCATCAGCTGATGATTGTCGGAATCGTAACTGATAGCACCTGTTTTATCCTGTTTTTCCAATCCACCTATTCTGTGTTCAAGACCTTTAGTGCCAGGTATTGCCCATGGACGTACCAGGTTTTCATCTCTTCTGTAAGGTTGATACTTAGCTTCATCTTCCGATAATTCTGTTTTGAACTTCACTTCAATAGAAGGTAAATCGTCGGACTTAGGAAATAACCATGGCTCGGCACCATTGGCAATATAACCATCGCTCAGTAAAATTACCGGTGTCATATGCTGAACGGCAATTCTTACAGCTTCAAAAGCAACATCGAAACAATCGCTTGGTGTACAGGAAGCAATAACAGGAATAGGGCATTCGCCATTTCTGCCATAGTATGCCTGCAATAAATCGCTTTGTTCTGTTTTGGTAGGAAGACCGGTAGAAGGACCGCCGCGTTGTATGTTTACAATTACCAGAGGAATTTCCAGCATCATGGCCAGACCCATAGCTTCGGCTTTCAATGCCATACCCGGACCTGATGTGGTAGTAACGCCCAATGAACCACCATAGCTTGCGCCAATGGCAGAAGAGATGGCAGCTATCTCATCTTCGGCCTGAAATGTTTTTACATTAAACGATTTATACTTACTTAATTCATGCAGAATATCGGTAGCAGGCGTAATAGGGTATGTGCCTAAAAATAAAGGCAGATTACTTTTTACGGAAGCTGCTATCAGACCATAAGCCAGCGACTCATTGCCCATTACACTTCTGTATTTACCAGCAGGTAGTTTGGCTTTTTCTACAGTATAACGTGCACTGAAAGTTTCAATAGTTTCGCCGTAGCTATAACCTGCCTGCAATACTTTAATATTACTTTGTAGAATAACCGGCTTCTTCGAAAATTTATCGGTCAGGAAGCTGACAGTATTATCCAGGTCGCGGTTATACATCCAGTAGATGAAACCAAGAACAAACATGTTCTTAGCTCTGTCGCGTTCCTTCACTCCAAGTTCAGGGAAGTCTTTCAGGGCTTCTCTGGTTAACTTGGTAACGTCTATTTTAATTACTTCGTATTTGTCGATACTACCATCTTCCAATGGATTCACACCATCGGCATAGCCGGCAAGACGCAGGTTTTTAGAATCGAAACCCTCCAGATTGACAATAATCTTTCCGTCCGGTTTCAGGGTTTTCAGATTTACTTTCAATGCTGCTGCATTCATAGCTACCAGTACATCGCAATGATCGCCTGGAGTAAATACTTTATTGGAGGAGAAGTGAACCTGAAATCCACTTACTCCGGCTACTGTTCCTAAAGGTGCTCTTATTTCAGCAGGAAAATCAGGGAAAGTAGCCAGATCAATCCCTAATAATGCTGTATTATTAGTAAATTGCTGACCTGTCAATTGCATACCGTCGCCACTATCGCCGGCAAACTTTATAACTACATCTTTTAATAGTTCTTCTTTAACAACCATATCGTTTTATTTTATAATGGGCGGCAAGGTAATGAATAACCTATATACAATAAACTGATAAAAATCAGTTATTGCATTATTCACATATTTATAAGGAAAAAATGACCTGTTATGGACATAAAAAAATGGAAACAGGATAATAGCGGGCGTTTTATTACTGAAAAAATAACTTTTATTACCCAAAATGAGGATTAGGCGATAGCTGACAATTTCGGGAGTTACAAATTTTATGATTTCTATAACCTGATTTTTTTAGGGTCAATGGGTATGTATAAAATTTATAAATCTTTGTTTTGTTGTGCCAATATAACTGTGCCTCTTATTTAAGGCACGAAATATTTGGCACCAATTGCTGTGGCACCTATATTTACACCACTTAACCAGGATGCCATGAATATCATTAAAAACTTTCGTGAACAATTAGGTCTTTCCCAACAGGATCTTGCTACTTATTTGTCTATTGCCAAGAGTCAGATTTCGATGGTGGAGTCGGGCCTTAGGGATTTACCTACTCCGGCTCTGGTAAAGCTTGCTTTTTTTGAACAGGCATCGCTTGTTGTAAAGCAGGATATTGAACCTGCTAAATCAATTGAACTGGCAAAACAGGTAGAAAGCTGCATGAAGAAAATTATGTTGCTGGAGAAGAAACTGACTGTCATGAAAAACAATTATAGTCAGGGACAGCGATTATTGCAGGCAGTTACAAAGAGTAAAGAATCCATAGCAGGCAACAAGGAGGGAAAGAAAGATAAACAATGGCTGACAATACAGGAACAGGTGGCGTATAAAAAAATTAAAGATAATAATCTGCATTCGCAGAAGATGCTGCAGATTCAGATAAAAGTCCTTCAATATGAAGTGAAGCTTTCGATGAACAATTGACAATTGGCAATTTGCAACAGACAATTGATGATTTGAAGTTTACAATCCTTCATTGGTTATTTATTACCATTGAAAATTAATTCAATTAACCTTTATTTTAAACCTGAACAGCATTAGCCAATATGGAATTGGATAAACCGGTAAGCTGGTAGGTCTGAAAACCGGTTCTTACAATCAGACCTCTTTTTTTAAGAGCCTTTATTTGTTTGGCCATACCATCTTCTGAAAGGCCGGTTATTGATCTTAGTTTTTTACCAGGTTGATGAGGATTCTGGTATAGCTGCAAAAGTATATTAGCAGCTTTATGAATTGAATCATAGCTACAGGTAATCATTTTAGTTCTTAATTCGTTTTTTAACGCCGTTATATTTATTTTATTTAAGTCAATCTTCTTATTGGCAATGTCGTTTTCAAGGCTGGAAACAGGCTGGTCAATTTTTGCAGCGTCAGATATTTCGTCAGAATTTGCTTCTACATTATCATTCATCATATTAATAATATAGGTTAAGCCTTTATTATTGTCCTGAATGCCAATAGCAATGTTATTGATATCTGTGTTATTTTTTAAAGTAGTGTTCCAAACGTTATTTACTCCTATATTATTTTCTATAGTATTGTCCCTGACGTTATTTACTCCTATATTATTTTCTAAAGTATTGTCCCTAACGTTATTTACTCCTATATTATTATCCATAGTATTGTCCCTGACATTATTTACTCCTATATTATTTTCCATAGTATTGTCCCTAACGTTATTTACTCCTATGTTATTTTCTGTAGTAGAATCCCTGGCGTTATCTGTATCTGTTTTGTTTTTTACATCGGCATATCCGGGATTGGAACCGCCTAAGTTGTTTTTTATATAGCCATCCCCGGGACTGGAAATGAATCCTTCATTTTTTGAAACTCCATTTATATCTACCCAATAATGGGGTTTATTTTCTATTGAATTGGTCTCATTCCCCGATGCTTCTTTATCATTATTGTTTGCTGTATGGATATAGATATTTCCATATTTATCAAAAATAATATCGGAAGAAACAAGGTTATTGATGGCAGTCAATTTGTTAGCCAGTATTCTGATAATGTTTTTAAGGTGTCTGTTTTCTTCGCGTAGCAAGTTAATATCGTCCGTCATAAACATGCGGTTTAATAGGGCAAGGTAAATGTTATTTGAATACGATAAAATAATATTTGATGAGGGATAATAATCTGTTTGATGCTAATCGTTATTTTTGGAATGTTATGAAAATAAAAAATCAATTATTTATTTCTTTTAAAAGCCTTCTTCCTGTATTATTTTGCTTCTTATTCACTAATTGTAAGTTCATAGATAACCAGATTAAAGGGTCTTTTGAGACTGTCAAAAAGTCTTTGGAGAAATCAAGCGATTTCATCAATAATTCTATTGAGAAAATGTATGAAAAAATAAATACCAATAGAAATAAACATCCTGAACTTGCTGTAAAAGCCGATTCAATTTTCCTTGCTTATAAGAATGTTGCTGATCTTACAGATAGTCTTAAAAACGTTTTAGAGACTAACGATTCTACTGGAACCAATACGGTTATTCCAGCTAAGATTATAAATGATAAAAATACAAGTGATGAATTGAAAAAATCATTGTTTACAGTTATGTATGCAACAGAATCTTATACAATAAGTAAAGATAGAAAAATGAGCCTGGACAGTTCTTTATTGAATATCAGACAAATTCAGGAAGATAACACAGTATTGAAAAAATATTTCACTAAAACACCTACGGTCGGAGCCGTTACTATTTTGACTATGTTTAAAAATGAATGTACCAATGCTTCTGAAATTGTTCTTGGAGAAATTGAAAAACAATTCGTAAACTAAACTAATAATTCTGCAATGAAAATTGATGCAATAATTATATCTGTTTTGTATAACCATTTCTACAATATGAAATTGAAGGGAAGAAATGTAGTACCCTGGTTTCAAACCATTTTTGTTATCGTCCTATATATTGCATTGGCTGGAAGTGCTGCTGTAAAGATTGTAATGGACATTAAGCATGGAGGATATTATCAAACAAATGAAAATTCGTCTAATTATTTATACTGGTTCCTGGGTTTTATGATATTATTATTTTTTATCATTAAAAGAAAATATTTTGACAATGGAAAACATATTATTTTCTATGAGGCTTTCATAGCATTGCCTGAAGAAAAAATTAATAATGCCAAGTGGATATTATTTTTATCCATGTTTTTAATAATAGCCATATTGTTTGGTGTAGTATATTTAGATGCTGTTAAATATCAATAATCCGTAAAATTCCTGCCAGGATAATTGAGATTAATATGGAATAAATATTTTTATTATTGAATGACTAATAAATATTATTGATGCATTATAAAAAAGAGAAAAATAAGCATAGTAAAAAGGGGGAACCAATTATTAAGAAATTGGATGCTAAAAAGTTTTTAGGATTAATAAAATGGGATGAAGAACCTGTGGCTTTTCAGAGAAGATTAAGGGGTAAAACAAATTAATCAAATAATACATTTCTTTATAAAACCCTTTTTATCCATTAATTTGCAGCATCAATATTTCAACACTGAATTATTCAGTATAGTTTTAAAACATTCATTTATAATAATTTTATTATGATCATTGAAGAGAGCAAGAGATTATTCGAGAAGGCTCAGCATTCTATTCCGGGTGGCGTCAACTCTCCTGTGAGGGCATTTAAAAGTGTGGGTGGTACCCCTATTTTTATCAGTAAGGCCAAAGGTGCTTACTTATACGATGTGGATGGCAATCAGTATATCGATTTTATTGCTTCCTGGGGGCCTATGATACTGGGACATGCGTATGACGAAGTGATAGAAGCTATTCAGCAACAGGCGGTATTCTCCACCAGTTACGGGGCTCCTACCGAGCTGGAAATAAAGATGGCAGAACTGATTAAAAGAATGGTCCCAAATGTGGATCTGATCAGAATGGTGAGTAGTGGTACCGAAGCTTGTATGAGTGCCGTGCGTGTAGCAAGGGGATATACCGGCAGAAATAAAATTATTAAGTTCGAGGGATGTTATCATGGTCATGCCGATTGTTTTCTGGTGAAGGCCGGTAGCGGAATGGCTACCCTGAATATTCAAACCGTGCCGGGAGTTACCGGTGGTGTAGCCAACGATACCCTAACCTGTGCTTACAACGATCTGGAAGCACTGAAAGAACTGGTACATTTATATAAAGGCGAAATTGCCGCTATCATTATAGAGCCGGTAGTGGGCAATATGGGTTGCATCATACCCGAGCCTGGTTTTATAGAAGGTATCCGCAAGGTATGCGACGACCAGGAAATTGTTTTCATCTTCGATGAGGTAATGACAGGCTTCCGTCTTTCTGCTGGTGGCGCACAGCAAACACTGAAGGTGGATGCAGATCTGGTGACCTATGGAAAAGTGATTGGTGGTGGTTTGCCGGTAGGTGCTTTTGGTGGTAAAAAACATATTATGGAATCTGTGTCACCACTGGGCAATGTATATCAGGCTGGAACCCTGAGTGGCAATCCTATAGCTATGATTGCCGGATATACTACCCTTTCTATTCTGAAAGAAAATCCGGGTATTTATCAGGAACTGAGCGATAAAACAACGTATCTGAAAGATGGATTGAATAAAGTACTGACTGCAGCTAATACCCCATTCGTGATCAATCAGTTTGGCTCTATGATCAGTGTTCATTTCAGCGATCATCCGGTTATGGACTTTGAGTCTGCTGCTTCAGCTAATAATGATTTGTTCAGGAAGTTCTTCCATGCTATGCTGAACCGTGGTATTTATCTGCCACCATCTGCTTTCGAAAGCTGGTTCCTCAATAATGCATTGACCTATGCCGATCTGGATAAAACCATACTGGCAGCAGAACAATCTTTGAAGGAGATACTTTAGGAATAATCGTGAATCCTGAGTCGTGAATCGTGAGGAAATACAAGGAGAAAGGAGATAGAATACAGGAGTTAGGAGAATACAATGATTAGAGATATATTTAGGTAGTTAAATACTGGTATTAATTCAATTAATCAGACTATTGGGATGTTTAAGTTAGGTTAATAAATCTGGTTAAATAATTTCCTTCATATAGAAAATATATTGAGAATAGTAGAAGAATATAATAATGAAAAATAAAAGTAACATCACAACTCTGGATCAGATACTGAATAATAAATACGGAGTAAAAGGACAACCATCGAGAGAAAAATGGGAAGAACAGTTTGAATCATTCCGGTTGAGTGTTGTGAAAGAAGAAGTTCAAAGTAAAGAATTTTATGGTAATCATAAAAGAGGAATAAAAGGGTAAGGGTAATAAACAGATAATAGCAATAATTATGTTAGCAATAGATAATAAATTGATCAGCGACGAAGTTGTAATGGAACATTTCGTATGCGATTTATCGAAATGTAAAGGCGGATGCTGCGAAGATGGGGATGCAGGTGCACCCCTGACCGACGAAGAGCTGGACGATGTACTGGAATCGTATGAAGCCGCTAAACAATATATGACTCCTGCAGGCATAGCCGTGATAGAGAAGGTTGGAAAATATGTATACGATAAAGATTTTGGATGGGTTACTCCAAGCATCAATGATGGAATGTGTGCTTATGGTTACAAGGATAAAAACGGGGTAATCATGTGTAGTTTTGAACAGGCATACAATGCCGGGTTTACCAAATGGAAGAAACCAATCAGTTGCCATCTGTATCCGATTAAAATCAATAAGAGCAGAATTGATCCCGATATGGAATACCTGAATTATGAACCCCGTCAGGTATTGTGTGGCGGTGGTTGTAAGCTGGGCGACAAACTGAAAGTTCCTGCCTATGTATTCCTGAAAGATGCTTTGATACGCAAATATGGCGAGGAGTTTTACGAAGCGTTGGAGCAGTCGGCCAAATTGCTGAAAAATCAGGAATAAACGGATAACAGAGCATTATTATTCACCATTTATCATTTGTGATTTTAAAATAAAGGCTGATTATTTTATATGCTATACCTTAGCCGAAATTATTTTGTATGTTTCTTATATTATTAGGTATAATAGTCTTTGTCATTTCTTTCAATGTAAAGAAAATGAACAATCAGTTTTCTCCATTCTCCGGTACCATCCGTGTGATTGGATTATTAGTCATTGTAATAGGTTTTATTACTTCCTGCATCAAGCAGATAGATGCCGGGCAGGTAGGTGTACAACAGTTGTTTGGAAAGGTGGAAGAAGGTATTCTGCCAAGTGGTTTGAGTGTAGTAAGCCCGCTGATAACCGTAACTTCAGTAGATGTGAAAACACAGAATTATACCATGAGTGCGGTGCGCGAAGAAGGCGATAAAACAGGTGACGACGCCATCAGGGTATTGACAGCAGATGGACTGGAAGTAATAATAGATCTGACGGTACTATACAGAGTAGTACCTGCCGATTTGCCTCGTCTGACCAGAGAAACCGGTATGGATTATAAAGATAAAGTAGTTCGTCCTATCACCCGTACTAAAATCAGGGACAATGCTGTGTATTATACTGCCAACGATTTATATTCGAAGAAAAGAGATGAATTTCAGACAAGAATATTCAAAAGCATAGAAGACGATTTTAAGAAAAGAGGACTTTTCCTGGAACAATTGATGATCCGTAATATTACATTGCCGGCTACTGTAAAAGCCTCGATAGAAGAAAAAATTAAGGCAGAACAGGATGCACAGAAAATGGAATTCGTTTTACAGAAAGAAAGACAGGAAGCAGAACGTAAACGTGTGGAAGCACAGGGTATAGCCGATTATCAGAAAATTATCAGTACAGGTCTTGGTGATAAACAATTGCAGTACGAACAGATAAAGGTGATGAAAGAACTGGTTACCTCGCCTAATGCTAAAGTAATCATAATGAATGGCGGAAAATCTGCTCCAATGATATTGGATACAAAAAATTAATAGTTTTACAACTCGTTTATTACTATTTATTTGTATCGTTAGCGTATGGTATCTTTCAGCAGGATTTTATTTACAGGGATAATAATATTTTCTTTTCAATGGGCTATTGCTCAGAAGGGAGGTTTTGTGGACTGGCAGAAGACCAACTCCAATGCGAAAGCTGTTTTTAAACAGAAAGAAGATACCCTGAAGAAACAGTTTGCTGCTGCCGGTATTAGCTGGCCTGCTACGCAGATTTATATACGCAGTTTCAAGTACGATAGTCAGATGGAAGTTTGGGTTCGTAGCAATACTAAAGATAAGTTCAGGCTTTTCAAAACCTTTAAGATATGTGCCTTAAGTGGATCGCTTGGTCCTAAAAGAATGGAAGGCGATTATCAGGTTCCGGAAGGGTTTTACTATGTCAATCTGTTCAAGCCAAGCAGTACTTACCACATGGCATTAGGTATTAATTATCCAAATATTTCCGACGAGATATTAAGTGATTCTGTAAAGCCCGGTGGCGACATTTATATACATGGAAGTTGTGTAACGGTTGGCTGTATTCCCATTATGGACAATCAGATAGAAGATCTGTATATTCTGGCAAGCTATGCACGTCAGGGTGGTCAGGAATTTATACCGGTTCATATTTTTCCTATCAGGTTCAACGTTAATAAAAGTGTGGAATATTTCAACAGAGTCAGTAAGGACGACAACAAGTATCTGAGCTTTGTGAAAAAGATACGTCCTGCCTTTGATTACTTTGAAGAAAATAAAAGACTGCCTTTCATCCTGGTTAATAAGAAAGGCGATTATGTGGTTTCGGATTAGCGTAAATAATCATTAATAATTATAATAAATATGAAGTTGAAATTACTTTATCTGGCAATAGCCGGAATAATGGTGGGTAAGGTATCTGCACAGGATTTTACGACCAACAATACCGATAGTAAGTATCAGTTTACTATCGAAAAACGACTGGATGTAACACCGGTAAAGAATCAGAATAAGAGTGGTACCTGCTGGAGCTTTAGTACAAGTTCTTTCCTGGAAAGTGAAGTGATCAGAATGGGCAAACCCCCTGTGGATTTAAGTATGATGTGGGTAGTCAGAAATATGTATTCAGAACGTGCATGGAACTATGTGAGAAGACAAGGTAAAGCACAGTTTGCAGAAGGTGGCGAACCTCATGATGTAATGAATTGTGTACGCAAATATGGTATAGTACCTAAGTTGGTATATACCGGCGAGAACAGCAGTGTGGATGGCAAGCCTGTACATGGTGAAATGGATGCAGTACTATTATCATTCGTTAAAACTATTGCCGAACGTCCTACAATTACTAAAAACTGGAGCGTTGCTTTCAATGGCATACTGGATGCCTATCTTGGTAAAAGAGTAGATACATTTTCTTTTGAAGGAAAAAAATATACACCATTGGAATATGCAAAATCTTTAGGTATCAATCCGGATGATTATGTAGAAATATCTTCGTTTACACATCATCCTTTTTACAAACCATTCGTGCTGGAAGTGAGCGACAACTGGGACAATGGTCAGGTATATAATCTGCCCCTTGATGAGTTGCAGGCAGTTGCTGACAATGCCATAGCAAAAGGCTTTACAATTGAGTGGGCAAGCGATGTAAGTGAAAAATATTTTTCTTTCAAGAACAGTATTGCAATTGTTCCTGAAAATATAGACACTATTGGCGATGCTGGTTTACAGAAGACTTTCCTGGAACCTGGTAATGAAAAGAATATTACACAGGATATTCGTCAGGAGGCTTTCGATAACCTGACTACTACCGATGATCATGGTATGCATATTGTAGGTAAGGTACACGATCAGAACAATCATGAATATTATCTGGTTAAGAATAGCTGGGGAACAGAAAGAAATGCTTTGAAAGGATATTTCTATTGCAGTGTTCCTTTTTTCAGATATAAAACAACCGGGATAATGGTTCATAAAAATGCTATTCCCGATGCTATTGCAGCAAAACTGGGTATAGTAAAAACAAAGGGCGGAAAATGATAAGGTTTAAAGTTGTTAAGTTATAAGTAGTAGGTAAATACTTGAAGATTAGTGTAGTGTTATATTGATTGTATTTCATATCACGACTCACGATGTATTTCTCACGACTCACGGAGAATATCTGTTACAAAATATGACTATATACCAAAAAGAAGAAGGGCTGAATCGGTAAGATTCAGCCCTTCTTCTTTTTTATCCTGTGTAAGGATTATTATCAATTTCATATTGAATAGTTGTAGGCCCTCCATGACCGGAATAAACTATTGTTTCGCCTGGTAAGGTATATAGCTTAGTACGGATACTATTGATTAAAGTATCGAAATCCCCACCCGGAACATCTGTTCTGCCAATGCTTTCCCTGAACAATACATCGCCACTGATTATAAAGCCTTGCTTTTCACAATAGAAACTTATACTACCCGGTGAATGTCCTGGTGTATGAAATATTTTCAGTGTATCATCATTTATTTTGATAGTCTGATTTTCAGAAAGATAATGCAATGGGCCTGTATAGCCATTGAAATCTAATCCAAACATCCTGCCGGAATCGGGGGCATGTTTTAAAGTAACTTCATCGTCGGCATGAAGATGTAATTCGAGGCCATATTGTTTGTGAATATGCAGATTACCAAATACATGATCGAGATGACAATGGGTATTCAGCAACATTACAGGAATCAACTGATTGTCATTCAGGAAAGACTGTAAAGTTTCCTGTTCTTCTGTAAAATAACAACCGGGATCAATGATAATAGCATCTTTACTATCGGTATAAAGAATATAAGTGTTCTCCTGAAAAGGATTGAATGTAAAAGCTTTAATGTGAAACATAATAATAAGAAGAATAAAGGTGTAATACTATTTTTTAAGTCCTGAAATTAAAATGGAAATCATGTTTTCTTCCAGATCAATAGCAGATATTTTTTGTTTGCTGCGGTGCCAGCTTTCTATACCACTGATAGCATGCAGCATAATCAGCACCGCTGTTGGGGAATCAATATCTTTAATTTCATCAAGATGAATACCCTTTTCAATAATTGCAGCAATTCTTTTTCTATAAATTCGTCGCTGAGCCTGGAAATTGGATAAATATGGTTCTTCCAGATACTTCCATTCTCTATCACACACATATACATCCTGATAATTATTCACCATTTCGTGAATCAGGAACCTAAGCAGTTCTTCAATCTTCTGCAAAGAGCTACCCTTCTTATGTTCTATTTCATCCATCTTTATAGTATATCTGTTGGCTACTTCAAAGCATATAAGATGCAGCAGTTCACTTTTACTTTTAATATGATTGTACAGACTGGCAGCTTCTATTCCCAGTACTTCGGCCAGTTCGCGCATACCCGATGCCTTATAACCTTTCTCTTTAAATAACTCCGAAGCCTTCCTGATGATGACTTCTTTGCGGGAGTGATTTTTATCTGTAACTATTTTGCCCATTGTAAAAACTTGAAAGTAATTATTTGTAAAGGTGTACAATTTCTTTTGAATATAGTAATCTATTAAAAAATAATAGTTGCAATTAATAGTGTATTAAATATTAATAATAAAATCATATTTAAAAAATAATCAGTTTATACATTATATTTTAATTAAAAGATTAGATATATGTGATATATATCAATGAAGATTTTTGTAAACCTATATATTTACCCTCGATACATTTGAAAAATTAATACATCTGCAATAATTATGAACAATTCTATTGTCCAGTTCACAGGATATATACTATTTATTTTAAGTACATTTATTAAACTGATTTTCTTTTACAGGATTAAATCCCGGAAGGAAAAAAAGTTTGCGTCCTTTATAAAATCATTCAGAACATGGTACCTGAATCATAACTTTCATGATGCAGATAATAACCCCTCCAGAATGTTCTTTATGAAGAGCAGCAATATTATCAATATTTTCTGGTGGTTAGGTTTAGCTATCTCTATACTATTCTCTGTAAGGCAATTTATTGCAATGGCAGGATAAAATATCCGGTAGTTGTTTAATTCTGCACAATTTTTATAAACTGATATTAGTTATGTTTACTATTACTGAATTTGTTTTTATTTGCTGTTAATATGAAGATGACAGGTAACGGTAAAATAATCATGATCACTGCGCCATCGGGGGCAGGCAAGACTTCAATAACACATCATTTATTGAAACATATCCCTCAGTTATGTTTTTCTGTATCTGCCGCTACAAGGCAGCCAAGGGGAACAGAACAGGATGGGGTAGATTATTATTTTATATCGCAGGAAGAATTTGAAGACAGGATAAATGATAATGCATTTATTGAATGGGAAATGGTGTACGAAGGTAAATATTACGGTACCCTGAAAACGGAAATAGAAAGGATATGGCTGGATAGAAAAACGCCCATGCTGGATATAGATGTAAAGGGTGCAATTCATGTGCAGAGCCAGTTTAAAGAAAAATGCTTATCCCTTTTTATAGAACCACCTTCCATAGAGGTATTGCAGAAACGGCTGGAAAGCAGGGGAGTAGATTCTGCTGAAAATATTGCCACAAGGGTTAGTAAGTCTGCTTATGAAATGTCGTTTAGTCATCATTTCGATTTCTGTATTATGAACGATGAACTGGAAAAAGCCTGCGCTGAAGCAGAAAAGATTGTCCGTAATTTTTTAGCTTCCTGATAAGGATAACATTAAATAGTTTTTAAAAGATAAATTGAAGAAAAGATTATAATAAATTACTCTATAAAAAACAGGCCTTAAAGTTCAGCTTTGAAAATAAAGAAGATATACATATTATTGTTAGTTTGTTTGATAGCAATGAGTGCTAAGGCACAGTTGATCTATCCGGCATTATATGTAGATTACGATTCCAGCTGGACTTTCCATAATCTTCAGTTGATACCTATCAGATTAAGTACCGATGGCATTCCTCCGGATTATTTACCACAGGATATTATGGAGTTCAGTCAGGCTTTAAAGACCGGAAAGATTTCCATCAACGAAATTCATTATATGAATGGTTCCGATGTGAATCTTTTAGTGGTGAAGAATCATTCTAAGAAAGCAATACTGGTAAATAGTGGTCAGATAATTGTAGGCGGAAAACAGGATAGGGTAATAGGTGAAACCAAACTGATTCCTCCGGGAAGTGAAGATACTTATCTGAATGTTTTTTGTGTAGAAAAGGGTAGATGGACTAAGAAAGAAAAAGGTTTTAAATATGCCGGTAATGCCGATATGGATCTTCGTAAAAAGATAGATGTTTCGACGCGTCAGGCGGAAGTATGGAAAGAAGTGGACCGTCAGTTTAAGGAAAGAAAGATAGAATCGGAATCATGGTCTTACAATCAGTTGTATCCAAAGGCTACTACTTCCGATTCTGCCTACATGAATTTCTTTATGAATAAGATGAAACATAGCGATAGCAGCTATGCAGGGTTTATAGCAGTGGCCGGTAAAAGAATTATTGGCTGCGAATTGTTTGCCTCTACTAATTATACTTTGAAATATTATCCGCAGATACTGACTTCTTTTATTCATTCCATTAAAAGGAGGGATGGTGAACCGGAAGTGAGTATTGCAGAAATAAAATCTTTTTCCAATCAGTTATTTACCAACGAAGATTATCAGGTTAAATTCCTGAAGGGAAGAGGGGTGGCGCATAAATATCAGGATAAAACTTTTCATATAATTGTGTATGGTGAAGATTAAACATGAAATATGAAATACATGGTTAAAACACCTTTCTGGTTTAAATGGATTTATCCTGATTATATCTGGAAGATGGATACTGCTGAAAAGATTATCTATCTTAGTTTTGATGATGGGCCTCATGAACAAGCTACTCCTTTTGTGCTGGAAACACTGGCGAAATACAATGCTAAAGCTACCTTTTTTTGTATAGGTAAGAATGTAGTAGAACATCCTGATATATATAATCGTATAATTGCCGGAGGACATACGGTAGGTAATCATACAATGAACCATCTGAATGGCTGGAATACTGATGATGCAACCTATATAGATAATGTAAAGCAGGCCACAGAATATATTGATTCTACTTTGTTCAGGCCACCTTATGGAAGGATTAAAAAGTTTCAGGCCAAGGTACTGATGCAGCTGTTGAATAAGGAAGCGGGAACTGTTCCTTTTAAAATACTGATGTGGACAGTATTGAGTGGGGATTTTGATACCGATATTTCGGGGGAGAAATGTTTTAAGAATGTAATAAACAATACATCGGCCGGAAGTATTGTAGTATTTCACGATAGTGCAAAGGCTTTTGAAAGATTGCAGTATGCTTTGCCTGCGACTTTAGCGTTTTTTGCAGAGAAAGGGTTTAGATTTGAGGCGATTAACAATGGATAATTAAAAATTAAGAATTATTAATTAAGAATTATTAATACAGAACAATTATGTGGACAGAAAACAATAATCAGCTATACAAAAAGTTTGAGTTTAACGATTTTTCGGAGGCTTTTAGCTTCATGACAAGGGTGGCTATAGAAGCAGAGAAGATGAACCATCATCCTTTGTGGACGAATGTATACAACAGGGTAGAGATATGGCTTACAACCCATGATGCAGGAAACATAGTGACGGATAAAGACAGGGAACTGGCGGGTAAGATAGACGGGTTTGTAAAGTAGTGATACAGATTCAGGTAATAAATCTGCAAATGATTCAGACCTGATAAATAATGTATATCTCACGATTCACGTCTCACGACTCACGATGTATTTCTCACGATTCACGACTCACGATGTATCTATATATATTGATAACATACAGTATCCCTTAAAAATAATGGTTATAACAAGCAGCTTTGATTATGGCAGTCTTTAAAACATCTTTATTGTCTAAAACAGTATCGGTCGATACCATCAATATCTGCCTGATGGTTATTGCTTTTATAGTAGCCCTTAAAATTCCTTTTAGTTTATTTCTGTTAGCCTATGCCATTCTGGGGCCGCTGCATTATTTAACGGAAATATTCTGGCTCGATAAGCAATCTTATTACTTAATCAACAAAAAAGATTATCGCTGGCTGGTGCTGATAGGGGTAATGGCAACAGGGCTGATGCTGGCAAAATATATTCCCGGATTTAACCACAGCGCTTATCTTAAATATCATATTGCTACCCTCTTCAACGGGCTGATATTTCTTTCGGTAATACTGGCATTGGTATACACTGTTTTAAGACAGTCGGTATACAGATTCCTGGCTTTATTATTCTTTTGTATAATAGCTTTCTTAGCGTATAAATCGCAGATATATATAGCCATATTCAGCCTGTTTATTTTCACCATCATACATGTTTGTGTATTTACTGCTTTGTTTATGCTGTATGGCGCTATGAAGAACCGTAGTAGGCTTTCGTATCTTACATTAATTGTGTATTTTGTATGTATTGCCCTGTACAGTATTGTACCTGTCCATACAGACCAATATAGTCTGTCGGCATTTCAACAGAATGCATTGATATATGGGGGTTTCCTGCATCTGAATGCTGCTATATCCGGTTTGTTAGGGGTGGCAATGGCAAAGCCTTACAATCTATTGACGGAAACGGCTATCCGTATTCAATGTTTTATTGCTTTTGTGTATACCTATCATTATCTCAACTGGTTTTCGAAGGTGGAGATTATCCGGTGGAATAAAGTTTCTGCTAAAGTAAAAGCGATTACCGTGATTGTGTGGCTGATAGCCGTATCCTTATATACATACAATTATACGCTTGGAATATTATCTGTATTTATCCTCAGTCTGTTGCATGTATTGCTGGAATTTCCATTGAATATAGTCTCTATAAAAGGGATTGTTATGTTGATGGTGAGAAGAAAGTAGATAGACTGAAGGAAATCGTAAAGTTGAAAATAATAAACGATTTTATGTGAGTATAAAATCCTCTGTATTCATTTTTACTTTTCCCTTTTTCCTTTTTACTTTTTCTTTGGGCGTTGCCTTCGGCCGTTGCAGCCCTTCCTATCTTTTTTTGCGCCACACATTGGGTCCCTGACTTTACCGAAGGGTGATGTGTGGCGCAAAAAAAGGATATTCCCTGCTGCAACTAACGCTTGCTCAAACTACAAAGCTGCTCATTGATTATAAAAAAAGGAGGCCGGTTCTCACCAGCCTCCTGTAATTACTCACCCAAAATATAATCCTAGTTCTTAATCAGAGTCTGACTCTGATAACATCCAGTATTATATCGAACAGTGACGGTATAAGAACCTGCCACTAACGATGATACACTAATGCTGGTATTGGAACTTTTCTTTCCCGCAGAGTGTCCTTCTCTTCAAAGTCTCATTTTCCCCTTAGCCTTTTTGTCATTAAACAATCCAATGGGAAAATTGACTTTGAGGTTTTTACATTTATGCCTTTTCCAAAAATACTTTTTTTAAATTTAGGGTAAATGTTTTTCTTTAATAGTAAATCTAATACAATCTAATGGAAACCAGATTTTTAGGGGAGCTAAAGCCTTAATTCCCTTTCTGTTTTTTTAGTCATCATTTTGTTTATCCATATGGTAGAATTTGGTGTTATGAAATAAATTATACAATTAATAATGTGTAGACACTTACTGACAGCTACCCAATATTTAAATCGTATTCTTTTTTATTTTTGAATTGAATTTTCTAAAGCATTTAAAGGAATTATATTTAAGTGGCTATACTAAAATAATTGTGAACTAAAATTAAGGTTTCCAAAATAGAAAAGTGTGTTTATTCTAAATCTATCAAAGTTCTTAAATCCTCTTGCTTTAGCAATTACAGACTGTATTCTTCCATTCATATTTTCATGTATTCCGCTTGTTGTCCTTGTTATAATGGCATTCAATATTCCTTGTTTGAATCGTTCAAATGTTTTTAGAACAAGGTTCACATTATAAATACACTGTTCCCTTGATTTAGCTAGCCATTCTTCAAAACATCTATTTGCCTGACTATCAGTTACAATATCAAATAGTAGCTTAAAATTTTCTCTTATATGCCATGCCTTAGCTGTTTTTAAATTTGCTTTTTCTATATCCTCAAATACTTTCTGTTGATTCTCTGTTCTGTTTTCTACATTCTTTAATACAGTGTACTTTTGTTTTTTCAACAATTCGCTTTCACCTAATTCCTTTCGTCGTGTTTTATCAATAGCTTCTGATAATTTTTTAACCAAATGAAATTTATCATGGACAATTAATGCTTGTGGTGCCAGTTCTTCTATGGTATTCATGTAAGGTAACCACATATCTATATTTACACGTCTGAGTTGAGGCTGTAACTCTTTGTCTGTAACGAGTTTGAATAATGTTTTTAAACTTTTTTCCTTTCGACCTTCGTGCATATCTACAACATATTCATTGTCACTATCAATTAATATCGTCGCATATTCATGTCCCTTTGCATAGGATTTTTCATCAATACTTATATGCTCTAAGTTTTCAACAAAGCCTCTTTTATCAAGTGCACTATTTACTGCATCTTCCATAATTGATCTGACTATATAGGGAGTAGTATTCATTAATTCAGCCACCGTTTTTTGAACTCTTACTTTTTGTAGTACTTCAATAACATGAGCATAAAACGAGAAGGTATAGCTTCTTCCTTTGGGGGCAAATTTTGGCTCAATAACTTTAATACTTTCATCAATATCTATATATCTTGGAAGTTTGCAGATTAAGTAACATTTATAGTCAAACCAACTTAAATGCTGCCATTCTCTTTCTGGCATTAAGTCATACAACTTATGTAATCTGCCATCTTTCATATAATTCTTTGGTACGTAATTCAAATATATACGAATGATTTTTTGAGGGGATTCAATTTTCTCAATATTGACTATGCCAAAATCATCAGTAATTCCTAACATCTCTTGTAAAAAAGGTATAAATTCCATTGAATAAATATATAGCTTCAGCCACAATTATTTTAGTTTAACCATTTAAGTAAATAAATATTCATAAAATTATAGTACTCAAATTAATACCTT